>Ga0138260_10232884_pt1 | contig 10589 bp, 21 predicted proteins | sample RNAB_220151111_FD_105235 | JGI IMG/M metagenome (GOLD analysis project Ga0138260, IMG submission 105235) | Metatranscriptomics of polar marine prokaryotic and eukaryotic communities from Palmer Station, Antarctica after 24hr light incubation -... | ecosystem: Environmental > Aquatic > Marine >... | reverse complement strand
GCCACCGCCTGCAGTCATTCCTTCCAGACCGGCTGCGATGCCATAGGCCTGCAGCGCGGTCAGTATCACCGTGCCGTAGCGGGTATATTGATTGATCTTCTTGCGGCCTTGTTCGCCTTCTTTCTTTAAGGCTTCCAGATGCGGCGACACTGTCGTCAGCAACTGCATAATAATAGAGGCCGAAATATAGGGCATGATGTTGAGGGCAAAGATCGTCATGCGCCCCAACGCGCCGCCCGAAAAGACATCGAACATCCCAAGTATGCCACCACGTTGTTGGTCGAAAATATCGGCCAACGCGGCTGGGTCAATGCCCGGGATTGGAATATAGGTGCCGATACGGTAAACGATCAGGGCACCCAGGGTGAACCATAGACGCTTCTTCAGCTCCGTCGCCTTTGAAAAAGCGCCGAAGTTTATGTTAGCCGCTAATTGTTCCGCTGCGGATGCCATATTGTTCGTCCCTACAACGCCCTCGCCTTACGTTACGAAGCCGCCTGTTCAAAATCAGCCGTACGTATCGGCTACTAGTCGGCCTCTTCTGCGCCAGCCTCAGCATCAGCCTCAGTGGCCCTGGCCACCGCCACAGTGACCTTGCCGCCCGCAGCTTCCACCGCTGTAACCGCCGCCGCAGAGGCACCAGCCACCGTGATGTCAATTTTTGCCTTCAATTCGCCTTGCGCCAGCAACCGCACGCCATCACGCGCCCGGCGGACAACACCGGACGTGAGTAACTCAGCCTCGCCAATAGGCTTAGCCGCATCCAACTTTCCAGCGTCAATGGCGGTTTGTAGCCGGCCAAGATTGATCACCTGATAGTTTTTGGCGAAAATATTGTTGAAACCGCGCTTGGGCAGACGCCGATACAAAGGCATCTGACCACCCTCAAAACCCTTGATCGCTACACCGGAGCGAGATTTCTGCCCCTTGTGACCACGACCGGCGGTCTTGCCTTTACCAGAACCTATACCACGGCCCAGGCGCTTTGATTTATGCCGGGCGCCGGCATTATCGCGTAATTCGTTCAGTTTCATGACTTACTCCGCCGCTTCTTCTACGCGGACAAGATGATGCACTTTTGTGATCATACCACGCACGGAAGGGGTATCTTCCAATTCGCGGGTCCGGTGCATCTTGTTCAGGCCCAAACCAATCAGGGTCTGGCGCTGCCATTTAGGACGACCGATCGGACTTCCGATCTGGGTCACCGTCAGGGTTTTTTTAGCTTTCGCCATGGTTCTTATCCGGTTCAATTTTCCTGGCCACCAAATGCATGGCCAATAATCTCGTCAGCTGTCTCTTATATAGTCAACTTAGCGGGAACTAATAGAGACGAATTACGCGTCCGCCACTTCAGCGGCATCGGCTGCTTCCACAGTGTCCTTATCGACACCACGATCACGTGAACGCCGACCGATGATTTCGGCCACTTTCTTGCCACGCTTGGCAGCGATCGTACGCGGGGAAACCTGGTTCTTCAAAGCCTCAAACGTGGCGCGAACCATGTTATAGGGGTTCGAGGAACCTTGAGACTTGGTCACCACATCCTGGACGCCAATGCATTCGAAAACAGCACGCATCGGACCACCAGCGATGATACCCGTACCGGGAGGTGCGGCGCGAAGCAAAACCTTGCCGGCGCCGTGGCGACCGGTAATGTCATGATGCAACGTCCGGCCTTCCCGCAAAGGAACGCGGATCATAGCCTTTTTGGCAGTTTCCGTAGCCTTGCGAATAGCCTCAGGCACTTCACGCGCCTTACCATGGCCAAAGCCGACCCGGCCCTTGCCATCACCAACAACGACCAACGCGGCGAAACCAAAACGACGGCCACCTTTGACCACCTTAGCAACCCGGTTGATATGTACCAGCTTGTCGACAAATTCACTGTCGGCGCGGTCCCTGAAATCATTACGTGCCATGCGACCCTAGCCCTTCCTAAAAATTCAAACCGGCTTCACGCGCGGCATCAGCCAACGCCTTAACCCGGCCGTGAAATTGGTATCCGCCACGATCAAACACCACCGCATCTACACCGGCAGTCTTGGCACGTTCCGCAACCAATGCACCAACCTTTGTCGCAGCTTCTTTATCAGCGCCGGTTTTCAGGCTGCTGCGCAGATCTACATCCAAAGACGATGCGGCAGCCAACGTACGGCCTGCGACATCATCAATGATTTGCGCATAGATGTGCTTGGATGAACGAAATACGGAAAGACGCGGCCGGCCCGTAGCCAACTTTGCCAATGCGTGGCGGGTCCGCCGCTGACGGCGTTTGAATAATGTTTTTGTATTAGCCATATTCGCCTACTTCTTCTTGCCTTCTTTGCGGAAGACATATTCACCTACATAACGCACACCTTTGCCCTTGTAGGGCTCCGGCGGACGATAGGATCTGATTACTGCGGCAACCTGCCCGACCTTTTGCTTGTCGATACCACTGATCTTGATCGCCGTGGGACGCTCACACTCAATCTTGATACCGTCCGGGATCGGGAAATCAATGTCATGGCTATGACCCAACTGCAGTTTTAGAATTTTCCCCTGCAGGTTGGCACGATAACCGACGCCTTGAATTTCCAGCTCCTTAACAAAACCCTCTGACACGCCGGTCACAAGGTTTTGCGCCAGAGAGCGCTGCATCCCCCACATGGACCTGGCTGTTTTGCTTTGATCCTTGGGAGTGACAACAATTTTGTTGTCCTCATGGGCAATATCAACCTGATCCACCATGACCATGGACAACTCGCCCAACTTGCCTTTGGCAGAAAGGGTGCGTTTCACGACTTCGACGATGACGCCATCTGGCACAGACACCGGCTTATTTCCAATACGGGACATTCATGAACCTCCCTAGAATACCTGGCAGATGACTTCGCCACCCACGTTCGCTTCACGCGCTTCGGCATCAGACAAAACACCTTGCGGCGTCGTCAGAATTGATATGCCTAGGCCGTTGGCCACACGGGGCAACTGCTTGACCGAGGAGTAAACCCGCCGGCCCGGCGTTGAAATCCGTTTGATTTGCTGGATTACCGGCTCGCCCTCATAATATTTGAGTTCGATTGATAATTCAGCCTTACCTCGTTCAAAATCAGTCCGCGAATATCCGCGAATATAACCTTCACGTTGCAACACTTCCAGAACACGTTCCCGCAATCGGGATGCAGGCGACAGAATACTGCCCTTGCCAGCGCGCTGGCCATTGCGAATACGCGTCAGCATGTCGCCGATTGGATCGGTCATCGACATCGTTACGCCCTCCTTACCAGCTGGACTTTGTCAGGCCCGGAATCTGTCCGAGCGAACCCAGTTCGCGTAATGCGATCCTGGACAATTTGAATTTTCGGTAATAGCCGCGAGACCGACCCGTCAATTCACAACGATTGCGCACACGGTTTGGTGCCGAATTACGCGGCAACTGCGCCAACTTCAGCCGAGCGGAAAACCGCTCTTCCTGGCTTAAGCTTTTGTCCGAAGCAACAGCTTTCAGACGGGTACGCTTACCATTGTACTTGCCCACCAACTTGGCGCGGGCCTTGTTCTTTTCAATGGCGCTTTTCTTGGCCATGCATGGAACCCCTTGGTTTCCCGAGTGATGCGGACATCCTAAAAATGTCCGCAGAAAAAAATCCTTAACTTCGCAGTCGATATCCTACCGAATATCAGCTTTGAAAAGGCATGTTGAAGCCGGCGAGCAAGGCCCGACCCTCGTCGTTATTGGCTGCGGTGGTGCAAATTACCACGTCCATGCCACGAACTTCATCGATCTCGTCATAACTAATTTCAGGGAAGATGAGCTGTTCTGTCAGGCCCATGGCATAATTGCCCCGGCCATCGAAACTTTTTGGCGAAACACCGCGAAAATCCCGAACCCGTGGCAATGCCACAGTAATGAGACGATCGAGGAATTCAAACATGCGGTCCTTACGCAAGGTTACCTTGCAACCGATCTGCATGCCTTCACGCAGCTTAAACACAGCCACAGAACGTTTCGCAGTGGTAATCACAGGTTTCTGGCCAGCGATCTTGACCAGATCCGTATAGGCGGCATCGACCTTTTTGCGGTCGTCTGTCCCGGCACCAACACCCATGTTGATGACGATTTTTTCCAACCGGGGCACCTGCATATCGTTGGCAAAGCTGAAATCTGCTTTCAGCTTTGCATGCAATTCTTCCCGATAGAGCTGCTTCAATCGTGGCATATCAGACATCGATTACTTCCCCCGACCGCTTGGCGAACCGAACTTTGCGGCCATCTTCCAGGATCCGGAAACCAACCCGCGTTGCCGTGCCGTCCTTGGGATCGGCTAATGCTACGTTGGAGATATGGATTTCCGCCTCTTTTTCGATGATGCCGCCTGGCTGTGCCTGGCTGGGCCGCGTGTGCCGTTTGACCATATTGACGCCATCCACGAGGACACGGTCGTCCTCCCGATTGACCCGCAGGATAGAGCCCTTCTTGCCCTTGTCCCGCCCACTGACGACGACAACGTCATCGCCTTTCTTCAATTTGAATTTCTTCGCCATTAGATGACCTCTGGCGCGAGCGAGATGATTTTCATATGATTCTTCGACCGTAACTCGCGCGTTACGGGGCCGAAAATACGTGTGCCGATGGGCTCGTTCTGAGGATTGATCAACACGGCGGCATTGCGGTCAAAGCGGATCGCAGACCCATCCGCGCGATGGATATCCTTTGCAGTGCGTACGACGACGGCGCGGTGAATATCACCTTTTTTAACGCGACCGCGTGGAATGGCCTCTTTGATGGAGACCACGATGACATCGCCGACGGATGCGTACTTACGCTTTGAGCCGCCGAGCACCTTGATGCATTGTACCCGTCGGGCGCCGGAATTATCGGCGACTTCGAGTATGGTTTCTGATTGGATCATGGCTTTTTACCTAAAATACCTTGAAATGCCCTAGGCCGCCGCTTCGGCGGCAAGGACTATCCAACGTTTTTGCTTAGAGATCGGGGCGCATTCTTCAATACGGACCTGATCGCCAACTTTGAACTTGTTCTCCGGGTCGTGAGCGTGGAAACGCTTGGACCGCCGGATCACCTTTTTGTACATCGCGTGGGTAAACCGACGTTCGACACGAACCACGATGGTCTTGTCGCCCTTGTCGCTCACCACGACGCCTTGCATGATACGTTTTGGCATCCTGTTCTCCCCGGCCCTATGCCGACACTTGAGTTTCAGCCTGCATCCGGTTCAATACCGTCTTGATGCGGGCAATATCGCGGCGCACTTGGCGCACACGGGCAGTATTTTCCAGCTGACCACTTGAGCGTTGGAAGCGCAGATTAAACTGTTCCTTCCGCAGGTCGATCAATTGGTCGACCAACTGATCTTTGGTCTTGCCGCGTAATTCTTCGGCTTTCATCAATGCCCCTCCCCAACACGCGCGACGAACTTGGTCGGCATCGGCAGCTTCGAAGCTGCCAAACGGCAAGCTTCACGGGCCACATCGGCAGGCACACCATCGAGCTCAAACATAACCCGGCCCGGTTTAATCCGGCAGATCCAGAATTCGGGCGTACCCTTGCCTTTACCCATGCGCACCTCGGTCGGCTTCTTCGACACTGGCACATCAGGAAAGACACGGATCCACAATTTACCCGCACGTTTCATATGCCGGGTCATGGCACGACGCGCCGCTTCAATCTGGCGCGCGGTGACCCGCGCGGGGCCCTGAGCCTTCAGCCCATAAGCACCGAAATCCAGCTTATTTCCGCCCTTGGCCTTGCCATGGATCCGGCCCTTATGGGCTTTACGGAACTTTGTTCTCTTTGGTTGCAACATAACGTAATCAACCTATCTCTTCGACATTTCGAGCCGGATGGCCCATCTTTAATTAACTCTGGCTGAACCGAATTTGAATTAGGTCCGTGCCGCTTGGTTATCCTGGTTCCGGACATCCTGGGCCGTTGGATCATGATCCATGATCTCGCCCTTGAAGACCCAAACCTTTACACCGCACGTGCCATAAGCCGTGAATGCTGTGGCGGTGCCATAATCGATTTCAGCGCGGAGGGTATGCAGGGGCACCCGGCCCTCGCGATACCATTCGGTCCGGGCAATTTCTGCCCCACCCAAACGACCGCCGCAATTGATCCGAATGCCCAAGGCCCCCAGACGCATAGCCGATTGCACGGCCCGCTTCATGGCCCGGCGAAAGGCGATCCGACGCTCCAACTGATTGCAGATATTTTCCGCCACCAGCTTGGCATCAATCTCCGGTTTTCGGATTTCGACGATATTCAAATGCACATCGCTGCCGGTCATCGAAGACAAAGCCTGGCGCAGCTTTTCGATATCAGCGCCCTTTTTGCCAATGACCAAGCCGGGACGAGCTGTATAAATGGTGACCCGGGCCTTTTTCGCAGGACGCTCTATGACGATGCGTGATACGCCGGCCTGATGCAGGCGCTTTTGCAGAAACCGCCGGATGGCGATATCTTCATGCAAGAGCGAACCGTACTCACGCTTGTTGGCGTACCACCTGGAATCCCAGGTCCGGTTAATACCGACCCGCAGGCCGATCGGATTTACTTTTTGACCCATTAGTTGGCCTCCTCACGCTCGCGTACGACGATGCGGATCTCGCTGAATGGTTTCAGGATACGGGCCATACGACCGCGGGCCCGAGGGCGCATACGCTTCATGACCATGTTCTTGCCGACACTGGCTTCAGCCACATACAAGGCATCCACATCCAGGTCATGATTGTTTTCTGCATTCGCAATGGCGGACTGCAAAACCTTTTTTACCGGACCGGCAACCCGCCGCTTGGAAAAGGTCAATTCGGCCAGAGCCGCGTCAACGCTTTTGCCGCGAATAGCTTGCGCCACCAGGTTCAATTTCTGGGCCGAGGTCCGGATATTCCGGCCCTGGGCACCTGCTTCGTTGTCGGCTAAACGCCGTTCTCGTGCTTGCTTGCCCATGGTTCTAACCCCGACGCGCTTTCTTATCAGCCAAATGGCCATAGAAGGTACGGGTTGGCGCAAACTCGCCAAACTTGTGCCCAACCATGTCTTCATTGACCAATACAGGTATGTGCTTATGGCCGTTATGGACGCCAAATGTCAGGCCCACAAACTGCGGCAAAATGGTGGAACGCCGTGACCAAATTTTGATCACATCCTTGCGCCCGGATGCCGCAGCGGTCTCTGCTTTTTTCAGCAGATAGCCATCGACAAAGGGGCCTTTCCAGACTGAACGGGTCATATCTATGCCGCCTCTTATTTCTAGCGCCGCCGGCGCAAAATGTATTTACTGGAGGGCTTCTTCTTGGAACGTGTCCGTTTGCCCTTTGTTGGTTTACCCCAGGGGGTCACCGGATGACGACCACCAGATGTCCGGCCTTCGCCGCCACCGTGAGGATGATCCACCGGGTTCATAGCAACACCACGCACGGACGGGCGTTTGCCCAACCAGCGGTTCCGGCCAGCCTTGGCCAGTTTGATGTTGGAATTATCAGGATTGGAAACCGCACCCACCGTGGCCATGCATTCCGCCCGAACCAGGCGCTGCTCGCCCGAAGTCAGTCGCAGAATGGCGTAACCTTGATCCCGGCCAACCAGCTGAACGTAGGTACCGGCGGAGCGTGCGATCTGGCCGCCCTTACCCTGCTTCATCTCCACGTTATGGATGATCGTGCCAACGGGCATGGATGACAGAGGCATGGCATTGCCCGGCTTCACGTCAACCCGATCACCGGCCACAACCGTATCACCAGCGGCAAGACGTTGGGGGGCCAGAATGTACGACAGGTCGCCATCGGGATACTTGATCAAGGCGATAAAGGCCGAACGGTTGGGATCATATTCCAGACGCTCAACCACAGCCGCCTCAAAACGGTTGCGCTTGAAATCAACCATACGATAGCTGCGTTTGGCACCACCACCGCGACGGCGGGATGTGATCCGACCATGGTTATTACGGCCACCACTTTTGCTCAAACCCTTGGTCAGGGCTTTTACCGGTTTGCCTTTGTGCAACTCTGAACGGTCAACCAGAACCAAGCCGCGGCGGCCCGGTGTCGTTGGCTTATATTGCTTCAACGCCATTCGTCTATACCCCGCCCATGACGTCAATGGAATGGCCGTCTTCGAGTGTAACGATGGCCTTCTTCCAATCCGAGCGACGCCCTTTGACGCCGCGAAAACGCTTGGTCTTGCCCTTAACACGCAGGGTATTGACCGATTTCACCTTGACCGAGAACAACGCCTCCACAGCCTGCTTAATGCGCGGCTTTGTGGAATCCATGGTGACCCGGAAAGTGACTTGCCCGTGCTCCGAACCCATGGTGGCCTTTTCTGTCACCACCGGCCCTAATACGGTTGTATATACTTGTTCGCGGTTCATTTTAGCCGCGCCTCCAATACTTCAACGGCGCTTTTTGTCAGCACCAGGGTATCCCGCCGCAGGATGTCATAAACATTCGCACCGGCGGATGCCATGATCTGCACTTCAGGCAAATTACCTGCTGCACGGACCAAATTCTCATCCAGCTCACCGCCATCAATAATCAGGACATCGCCCCAACCCAAGGCTGCCATTTTGGCGGTCAAGGTTTTGGTCTTTGCCTCATCCAATGCGGCTTGCTCTAAAATTACCAGCTTGCCATCCGCCTGTTTGGCCGACAGCGCATAGCGCAGGCCCTGGGCGCGCACTTTTTTGGTCAACTTGTGCTCGTGACTGTGAACGCGCGGACCGTGAGCCACACCACCACCACGAAACTGCGGTGCCTTGTTGGTAGAATGACGTGCCCGGCCCGTGCCTTTTTGCTTATAGATCTTGGCAGTGGAACCACGGATCGCATTCCGTTCCTTCACCTGATGGTTACCGGAGCGGCGCTTGGCCAGCTGCCAGGTGACAACCCGATGCAGAATATCCCGACGCGGTGTCACGCCAAAGACTTCCTCGGCCAGCTCAACCGAACCGGCTTTTTTGTTGTCGAGAGTTTTAACGTCCGCCTTCATGGCCATTATTCCTTCTCGTCAGTGCTTGGTGCGTCAGCTGCTGTTTCTTCGGCAGCCGCTTCTGGCGCCGCGTCTTCAGTAACCGCATCAGCAGCCGGCACTTCAATCAAACCCGCAGGGATCGGTGCATCTGAATGCAGGGCGCGTTTGACCGCATCCTGAACCATCAACCAACCGCTTTTCGGACCGGGCACAGAACCCTTGACCAACAGCAACCCGGCTTCAACGTCCGCATCAACCACTTCCAGGTTTTGCATGGTGACCCGGCCTGCACCTAAGTGACCCGCCATCTTCTTACCTTTGAAAACCTTGCCCGGATCCTGACACTGACCGGTTGAACCAAGGGAACGATGGGAGATGGAGACACCATGCGATGCCCGCAAACCGCCGAAACCCCAGCGCTTCATGGCACCGGCGAAACCTTTACCAATGGAGGTACCGGCAACATCCACATATTGACCCTTGGCGAAATGCGCCGGGCTCAATTGTGCGCCAACTTCGATCAGAGCATCTTCCGATACCCGGAACTCCGCCACCCGCTGCTTGGGCTCCACCTGCGCTTTGGCAAAGTGGCCCCGCATGGCCTGGCCAACACGCTTGACCTTGGCCTTGCCCGCGCCCAATTGCACGGCTGTGTATCCGTCGCTGTCGAGGGTGCGCTGGGCAACTACCTGGCACTGGTCAATGTGTAATACAGTGACCGGCACGTGGCTGCCATCCTCATGAAAAACCCGGGTCATGCCGAGTTTCTGCGCTATCAAACCGGAACGCCTCATTGCCAAATCCTAAAGTTTAATTTCCACGTCCACACCGGCAGCCAGGTCGAGCTTCATCAAAGCATCGACTGTCTGTGGTGTCGGATCGATGATATCCAGCAACCGTTTATGGGTGCGGATTTCAAATTGTTCGCGCGACTTCTTATTTACGTGAGGCGAGCGCAGAACGGTGAACTTCTCAATACGCGTGGGCAGGGGAATGGGTCCACGCACCCGGGCACCGGTTCGTTTTGCCGTATTGGCAATTTCCGATGTTGCCTGATCAAGCACGCGATGCTCGAACGCTTTCAGGCGAATGCGGATATTTTGGCTTTCCATGTGTTTTTTCCTGGCTTAGCGTTTTTAAGGGTTAAAGCGCCGACTATTCGTCAATCGATGCGACGACACCGGCACCAACCGTACGGCCACCTTCGCGGATCGCGAAGCGCAGGCCCTCGTCCATGGCGATCGGGGCAATCAGCTCAACCGACATCTCAATGTTGTCGCCCGGCATCACCATCTCCGTGCCCTCGGGCAGGCTGACCACACCGGTTACATCCGTCGTCCGGAAGTAAAACTGCGGCCGATAGTTGGTGAAGAACGGCGTATGACGGCCACCCTCGTCCTTGGTCAGAATGTAGGCAGATGCCTGGAACTTCGTATGCGGCGTGATCGAGCCCGTGTGCGCCAGAACCTGGCCGCGCTCAACATCCTCTCGGTTAACACCGCGCAACAGGCAACCAACGTTGTCGCCCGCTTCGCCCTGATCCAGCAACTTGCGGAACATCTCAACGCCTGTAACAGTGGTCTTCGTAGTATCCTTGATCCCGACGATCTCG
>Ga0138260_10100042_pt1 | contig 10607 bp, 23 predicted proteins | sample RNAB_220151111_FD_105235 | JGI IMG/M metagenome (GOLD analysis project Ga0138260, IMG submission 105235) | Metatranscriptomics of polar marine prokaryotic and eukaryotic communities from Palmer Station, Antarctica after 24hr light incubation -... | ecosystem: Environmental > Aquatic > Marine >... | reverse complement strand
GTAGATTTGTATTCAATCAATGTTTGTTAAGCCGCTCTTTGCTGGCGGTGTAATTTCTTGTTTCAGTTTCCATTGGCATTGGAGAAGGTGTTGTCGTTGTTGATGTCAGCGAAATCTTCGTTGTCGGACATTCCTCCGAAACTACTGCCACCCATAGCAGCCGCATTGTTGTCCATGCTGCCGTTACTGTTGTTCCCTTTGCCCATCGTCTGATCGTTGGGGTTCTCAGCGTTCAATTAGTTGAGAGCATTAGCGTTGAGCCCACCTTCGTTCTATTGAGGTCCCGCAGATTGTTGGTTGTTAGCGGCCTTGGCTTTGATCATCGCAATGCTAGTGTCCTTAGCCACGACGAAGCTCTTGAATCTCTCAGTTTCCAACTCAGGTTAGAGTTAAAATAGCTGGTAGAAAGCCTCAGAAGCACTCTTGAGGTCATCATAGAAAAGACCGTATGGCAGGTAGTGTTCTTCAGCCGCTACATTGGTCACGTAAAGCTCTTGCATCTTTTCCAAGTAGTCCACCACCCATCTGGTTTTCTCAATATTGGCGGTGATGTAAGCAATCAGCGGTGGAGAAGCATCCGCCATGAATGCCACGAACTTGAGTCCAACAAGAGCTCCTTCAACCTCTTTCACGTTCATAACACTTTCTGACCTTTCCTTCAGGAGAGTGATGAAGGGCTTGGTCTACTGTGTGTACTATTCTTCAAGATCAAAGAAGGTAGAGTTTCTATAGTTTACCAAGCCGTCTTGGAGGCAGAGCATCGAACTCATAGTGCCGTAGAAGAAGCAGACTAGCTGCCTGTCATCCTTCAGGGTATTCAACCCACTCTTGAGGTTCTACTGGATGTGGTTCGACCTGTCCTGAGAGTTCCAACATAGGTGCTGGACTATGACTCCGAGAGAATTGATGTTTTCATCTGATCCGCATTAGTCCTTTGATTTGCCTGCAAGTTTGATCAACTCGTTAGTAACCTAAACATTGAATAGGTGCTGGATTTCTGTCTTTTAGCAAGCTACTCCTAGGACGATGTGCTGCGATGGGTCTGTATAGATGGCCTGAGGAGGGTAGGTGTTAGCATTGACCATTTCCTCAGTCACAGTGCAACAGATCAAGTAACTCAAGATTTCATAAGGCTCCCTGAAGTCAGCGTCTTCATTACCCTAGCCCATTTTAGGCTTGACAGAGGTGAAGTTGTTCATGCAGTTGTTAATGAATTCGAGCAACTGGCCTATAGCTCCCAATTGGATCATAAATCTGGCTGCTTCGAAGCTGCTCATGGCGAAGTCCTTGATGATTTCGAAATACTCCTTGTAGTTCCTCCAGTTTTGGCGGACTTCTTTCTCGATCAGCTGGCTGAAGAAGATCTTCATGAAGCGACAAGCAGCTGATTTGTGCGAAGTAGCACTACTTATTCCTACTATCTTCTTAACCTTTGGAGTCTTAAAGTTGAAGCATGTGTACTCCTGTGTGTCGAAGAGGTAGTCCTTCTCTTGCATCATGGTCTCGTTCAAACAGTTTTTCAGCAGGTTAGCGAACTGCTTGCGGGCTTCTTTACTCTTATTCTCAAACATGATGTTGACAAGGGCCTTGCGTTGCTTCTCTTCGGTCATGTATTTGATGAACCAGACGCAGGCGTTAGGCTAACCATCGAAGATTCCCTGCATCAGAATCATCCACTCTTCAAAGCTGGAGTTGTCGTCAAGGTTCAGAGCCAGGTCATGACTCAAGGCGGTCGCAAACTTACATGTCTGAACTACGGAAATATCGTTTTCAGAGCCCATGTTAAGGTCTTCATAGACGTTCAAATCGTCGTTCCCAGCCAGTTCAATAGCCTAGAATTTCGCGTTGAAAGGCAAGAGCTCCTCGTTGGTAAACTCTTCGCCAAGAGGTGACACTTTTTTGAATTCCTCAGTTAGAGCGTTAAACCTTGAGTTCATGGGGGACTCAGAACTTTCGGACACGAAAATGACCTTCTCTTAAACTTGAGATGCATCCATCTTGCCAAAACACTGTATGAACTTGAGGAGGAACTTGAAGTACTCAGGGTTGTAGATGGTTGACTGCATGACGAAGGCCTCATTGTCTCCCCAAATGCGGTTGTAGAGCCCACTGTCCATTCCACGCACCAGCTGGCGGTCACCAATACTGCTGGCCTTCTTCAACAGTGGAGGAGGCATCTCCATGTCGACAGGCTAGGCTTCAGGCATAATAGCCTTCTTCTCGATCTTATGGACTCTCTCATAGTAGAGCAAATAAGCACTCTTGTGAGAAACCCAGGCGGATTTGTTGCCACCCTTTTACTCGCCTCCGAAAGCTGCTTCTGAGATCCTTCCAATATCGAACTCTGAGACCATAGAATCGTTGAATTCTAGCCAACGACCATCGTCTTTCCTCTCTTTAATGTAAGAGTAGTAATGGCCAGAATCGGCACCTCCAGAGTGGATGAGCATTCCGACTAACTTGTACAGATACTTCTCCTTCAAGTCCTAGCCCTCGTCTATCATTTAAACATTCTCATCCTTCTTCACTTGCTTTAATTTCTTGCTAGTCTTAGCCTCTTTTCTTTTGCCTTTCTTGTCGTTTTCACCTTCTGAGCCATCCTCTTCATCCATGATTTCGTCATCAAAGCCGCCTTCTCCCTCGTCTTGCATGGAAGTGTCACCATCTCCAGCGATCTCTTCGCTCTGGATATCTGAAGTGAATTCCTCCTGCTGAGAGTTAGAATTATTGTCGGCAGCTTCAGCACGTTAAATGCCTTCCTTGGTCCAAGGGGACAGGTCTATCTCCTGAGGGAACTCAAAGTAGTCGTTGATCTTGCGTCGCATGCCAGTGTCGTAGTTCATTTCAAATCTGTTTAGACTGAACACTAGAGTGTCAGCTATATCGCCAAACACTGAGCGTCTTGAAGCATCAATCTTCCTGTCGTGGTCATCGCATTGGTACTTGTTCTCGCCGTCAAAGATTTCTTTTTTGGCCCATGTGTCAAGGGAATCTTACAGGGATTTCTTGTTTTAAACATAAAGGGGGATGCTCAGGAAAGACTCTTGTCGTTCACCTCTGTAAGGATATTCAGATTCCATAGACTCAGTCACGTTTACGATGCTGCCTTCGAAAGTATCTTTGAGGACTTGCTTGGTGCTGGGACACTCGTCAAGGTAGGTGGTTAGCTTGTTGAAGAACTCGTGGGAGTCCTACTGCACGCTCGTCTTAATTGACTATCCATCCCATTTGAAACTATTGATGAATTCTGTGGGCTTGAAGTACTGCTTCTCACTTTCCTGCAGATTAGCGAAGATATTTTGGAGCTCGAAGGGAACTTAGTTTTGTTCAGGTGAAGCACCCTCGGTAACCACTTTGCCGTCTTCTCCAGTCAGGTGAGCAGCTAGGACGCCTGCTTTAAGAGTGGGTGTCATGTACATCTACTACATCAGACTGTTCATATAGCAGGTGCAGCCGAAATTATACATGCCAACGTAGCCAGTTGGGCTTCTCACTCCGATTTGATCTCCAGCATTCTTGTTCTGGTTGTAAAGTTGCTTGATCATCGCCTTGTCCTTTTCAGAGACTGTCATTTTCTGCATATCTTTGTGGAAGTGAAGCAGCAAAGAGAGGATGCTAGCATAGTTCTATTGGTCGTTTTGACAGAGAGTGAGCAGTAAACTGAAGGCTGACTACCGAGTAATAGGGTTTTTGCACTTGGGCTGGTTCGCAGCTATCTCATCAGCCTTTTTCTTGTCGGCCTTCTCTTGCTGTGATAACTTTCTAGTGGCTTTTTATTATAGGGATTTCTCAGGTTTCTTGGGGAGTAAGAAGAGGAACTCAAAGAGACACTTGACGAGGTCGTGGTGGTCCGGCTGGTTCATGTCTGCAGAAGGACTCTAGCCTGCTTTATTTTTAATCTCAGGGCAAACTTCCATTAGAGATTGAGCTATCTCTAGGTACCCAGCAAGCACTTTGTCATCTTGGCCCACACCTCCTTTGGATTCCAGAATTGGCCGCTATTTCATGTTACAGACTATTTAACCCAGCAAGGCAGAGCCACTGAATTGAGTGTTGCCCTCCTACTCTATTACAATCTTACCATCATTCGTGGGAGTCTAGTTGAAATAATCGCTACCGCATGCTTTGATTAGGTTAGAGACTAGTGAGAAATACTCTGCACAGCACTTTCCCATGCCTAGCGTAGATCCAGCCTAGTTGTCAGGCATATTCTACAGTAGAATTCTCAAGATATGGACTTTAGGTTACTGTAGGTCTCCTTCAATCTGGTCAAGTCTGTTGCAAATCTCTCTGAAAGTACGTTCCACTGTCTTGCGGATTTTGATGTTCTGGTTGAACATTAGGGCTTTGACAAGAGTCAATTCTAGGAATTTGAACTCGTAGACCTATCTCAGCAGTAACTCGGGCTTCCAGACAATGCATGGCAGCATGAGGTCCATAGAGTGCTGCAGTAGCTCTGAGAAGTCTTGAGAGGCGTCATCTCCACCCCAGTGAACGATCGTCGAGTAGACCATGGTGAGAAGCTTTTTGATCAAATCTTAGAAATCGACAACTTGCTCCAAGAGGATGCATGCAAGATCGCCCTGTTTAAGTTAATCCACCAATCTTGGGAAATCATCAACTCTTGTGAAGCTTCCTTACTGCTAGCTGATAATGGTTTGCGTGTCTCTCTTAGCCTTAGGCTTAACTTCTGTGTTGGTCTCATCCTGAATAATTCCTTTACTTTCTCCCTTCTTCTCTCCAAATTCAGGCGTGTTGCTACCATCCTTCTTCTCCTTTGCCTGAGATTTATCTTCTTTTGAGTCCACAGCCGCGAGACTGTACTACAAAAGCTCAGCCGAGGGAATTTTAATTCCAGCAGAAGTCTGTGGTGCCTTCTTGAAAGGACTTGTATCTGATGATACAATCAAACTGAGCAGCTTCTCCTAGTCAACTGTAATCAGAGCAGCCTGCAGGAAGATCTTGACTATAGACAACAAGAGTCCCATGCAGCGAGCTTTGTCATTTCTAAACTGACTCTTCTCAGCGCCTTCAGAGTTGCTTTGTTTGAGTAATTAGGCAGCGGAGGATGGTTCTACGACTGTAGTTTTGATCAACTTAAAGCTCTTAGCTTTCTTGGTCTTTTCCTTCTGTGTGAGGTCCTTACTTTCTTCCAACTGGACGTCAGACATGAGAGCATCGAAGTCTGTGGACACGAGGATGCCGTAGAGGTGATTAACTCCGCCCATCTCAAGGAATTTCTATCGCCATTCGTGCCTCTCTTCGATTTGCTTCTCGCTGAGAGTAGAAGCGTTGACGTTCATGAGAGTGTTGAGGATCTGTAGGGAGTAGAGCATTTTATAAGTGCTTTTAGAATCTACAATTTAATCCCAGCCAGAGAATTGAGGGGCTACTCCTTGTTCTTGCTAGGGCAACTTTTGAATAGCTTGCATAGTTCTAATTTACTAGTCTAGGTGCTTGTTGACTGGGATCTCCACCAGCAACTTCCATACAGATGTGGTCACTCTGTCAAGGCCTAAGTTGAGTAGATCAAACAGTAGGTCAAAGTATTCTTTTCTGTTACTAATAGTGAGGTTTAGGCGCTGCTCGTCCAGGTCTCCTTTCTCCTCGTCGCTGGCTTTATCCTCTTGCTCCTGTTCTGGCTCAGGTTCGTTCAGGACCATTAGGTTGTTAGTTCGCTCAGCCTCTTCCTACTGGTTGAGTTCTACTTCAAGGATAGAAGTCTGGTCAGGATCGAAAATCATCCCAGCAGCTCTTTCAAGATCGAGATCGCATTTCTTTAGTGCCATTCCGATAAGGGCGTCTGATGTGACACAGTCTTCGAAGAACATCTTTAATTCTTACACTTTTTCATTAACCTGCTCAGGCGTGAACTTCTCCTTCTCCTTGGGTGGATTCATTTTGGCGTAGGTGCCCATCTCTGCTTGCAGGTCCATTTCAAAGGCAGATTGAGCAGTCACAGAGATCCTCTAGATATTCTCTGACTTCAGTTTAACTCCCATTTCCGCTAAAGTCTTGGTGCTGTCTAGGCCGAGCTTTCCTCCTTGGAAAGTCAGCTGCAGAATATTAGCATCTTGCTTAGGGTGAACAGAGGCTGCAATCTCTTCGCAGAGCATAGCGACAGTCGTGCTCAGGATAGGTCTGGTCAACTTAAGGTCAGTCGGGCCCTCGGTGGCCTTTATCTTGTTAACTATTATTAGTTCTACTGCAGAATCCTCATCAGCTGGAGTAGCTGTGGCCAACTTGGTGCCTTCGAAGTCATTGATGAAGGTTCTTAGCAGCAGGATGGCTCTTGAAATTCTGTTTTGAATGTCGTCGAGATGCTGGTCGTGGTCGTCAGCACCAACGTCTCTCATTTGAGACTCTAACTCCTTCAGGTCAGATTTACCCTTTTCGATCTGTTTCATTGATTTTTCAAGTACATTAACTTTCAATTAAGGGAGGCGCTGGTCAATAGTTTCCTTATCCAACCTCTTGTAAATCTTAGCCAAAAACTCTGAGGCGAGCTTGTACACTTCCTCACTGCGGACTTGCATCACTATCTCCCACAGAGCTTCCATGCCGATTAGGTTGAACTCGTAGGCGGTGAACGATAATTACGCATTAGTAGTCTCGATCTAGCCATACTGCTCGTTCACGTGCAGGAAGAATACTTCGAAAGATTTGAAGATCTCAGGTGTGAAGTAGCGGAAGTCAAGTTTGAGCATGGTCTTGAAAAACACTAGCTCCAAACAGTCCTCAGAGAAATAGGCAGTCATGTTATCGAGGTCGCAGCCGTTTTAAATTTCTGCTCTAGATTCCAGAATGCGAGCCTCCAGGAGGATCTATAGACACCACGAGAAGAACTGGTCTCTCTCTTTCTCATAGAAAGCATTGCTGACGAGGCACTCCCAAAGCACTTGGAGTGTGTGGGCGCTCAGCAAGTGCTCGGGGCTTTTAGCCACCAAAACTTCTAAGAACTTGAGTCTCTACAGCATTTCAGCCTCAAAAGTCAATTTATAAACTTTGCTAGTGACAATCGTCTCCAGGTAAGTGTTTCGGTCCGATTGCTCAGGCACGATCCTACCTATCCTTCTATCGCTAGCTTTGACCTCTTCTTGGTTCTGGCTCTTGGGCACCTTGAAGCCCGTGTTAATCTGGTCGGAGGACTTAGATGGCTTCCTTCTCTCAGAGTTAGATTATTATTACTAATTCAGTTGCTAGTAGAAGACAGATCCTACACTCGTTGGCGCTGTAGTGAACTCTTCACCAGCCGTCACTTGATTTCCAGCCGACTGGTTGTCCTCATCAAGACTAGATTGGGTCTCTAGGTTGTCGCCCTAGTCTTCAGTCCCACCCTACACGTTGCCTTGCCTGCCAGCAGCGGCTCTAATTAGCAGGACGAGAGCCTGTCTCTTGAACTCAATATAGCTGCTCAAGCAGGCATTTGTGACTCCAAGTTTTTCTTCAAGTATCTTAAGCATAGTGTTTTGCTTCCTGGGCAAGTTCTTAACCAAATTCTTAAGGTTGAGATATTCCTCCTCCGTGATACTGCCAGCAGGTGCATTCTCAAATGACTCACTGGCAGGAATCTTCCATACGAAGTTCAATCCCCAAGCTTCTTTTTCACCGAATCCGATAACTGGGAAGCCACATTTCTCTATTAGCTTTTTGATGATGGTCTGCATCGTCAGAGGCCCAGCACCTTGATTAGCGCTTTTCATGTTTTAGACAGCTTATCGGAAGTAGTAGAAGAAGGAGCTCTAGTAGGACGAGCAGATGAGCGTGCAGAAGTTTTCAATGCAGATATTGTGGATGTTGGCAGAGATGCCCTTGATGTGGAGTTGGTTGGCGTTGACCAAGTGCTCTTGCTGGACTAACTGAGCTCCAGAGGTAAGAGAAGACTCCATGCACATCTTCCACAGATAATCCATCACTTCTTCGGCCAGAGCGTGGCGTTCTAGGGCTTCGGCGAGGAAATCAGTCTCACTGTCAGGAGCGTCAAGGCGCTTGCGGAAAGCCTCTATCTTGTAAAGAGAAAGGAAGTTCTTACACTCAAAGAAGACTTCTGGGATGTCGATCTCTGAGTCTTTCTGTCCGTCTTCCTTCTCTACTGGAGGCGCTTCGACCACAGGTTGTTCTTGAGGCACGGGTTTGACATCGCCCAAGTTGAGAGCTTCCGCAGCATTCAGATTAACTGGGCCCTGGTCGCTTCCGCCAGCGCCACTAGAGATGCCATTTCCAGTGCTGTTGCCGTCATCGTCAGGCACGTCGAGAGCGTTTGGCTCAGGTTAAATCTGTGCTGGAGGATCCTCTTGCATGATAACGTCAGCTTAGGGCTGGGGTTGAGGCTCCGCTTGCTCGGTCGATTTGGCTTTAGCTGCAGCTTCTTTTGCTTCCATCTCGGCGAACTGTGCCATTGCTTACTAAAGTTGAGCATCCTCATCGTTAGCGAATCCACTGGTGGCAGCTGCCATGTCCTGAAGAGAAGGAGCAAACCCAACGGCCTGTTTCCCTTAAGGTCCGGGAGAAGCCGATCTCTTCTTAAACGCGCTTTTGCCTGGTCCAGTCTTTTTCTTGCCGGCTCCAAAGGCACTGCCCTTAGGCTTGGACGTGAAGTCTCCGAAAGTGTCAATCGTGCCGGTCATGTCATCTATGGCCTTCAGAGGGCTGCCATTCTTGGCACGGGAGGCTTGGATGCCGTCATCGAAGCTTCCTGACCTGCCTTTCTTCTATCTGTTGGCAATAGCCTGAGCAAGATCGTCGTTAGATGGGGCAAGACCACGCCCTTGATTTCTTGGTTAACTCACTGCACCATCATTCCTCTTGAAAGGGGATATTCTGTCGGCCACCGCTTGCAAAAGTTTGAGACTTTACTCGTCCTAGTCCTTGGGGGCGATGCTCTGGACCTTCTGGAATACTAGTTTCAGAATAGGGATACTGAACTCTTCCATGCATAGCTTTCTGATAGCCTTGAAAATCTCAATTTTATTGTTTTCGTGACGGTGGGTCGCATCCCACATTTTAGCCAGCTCCGCTTCTCCAAAACGTTTATTGATGTAAAGGAACTTCAAGATGGTGTGACTTTTATTTAGGACCTCAGTGTGTACGTCAATCCCAAAGAATTCATTGAAGATGTTGACCTCTTCCAGCCAAGCGAGCATCCTGTCTTTGTTGAGCCAGTTGGCTCTCTTATTGGTGGGGTCGACGAGGCATGAAACAACATGCTAAATAATGATCTTAACACCTTGCCTCTTGCAGTCCAGCACACCGATTTTCATCAATGCTAGGCCGATATAAAGGTCAATCTGAGCTGTGAATTCTTGGAGGTGGTTGTTCCTGAGGGCTGTGATCTCAGGGTCGATGTCTATCTCTGCATTGGCCTTCTTGGTGCACTCGCCTGCCTTAAGTTTGTCTTCCTAGTTGATTAGGATACAGTTCATTTCCTTATCATAGAGGTTTCGTCCTTAGATAGTCTCATCACTTGTGGCTTCGCTACCCTCATAAACGAATTTGATATGATCATCTGAATGGGGGATTTATATCAACTCAGCAATTTGCCGCTTGAGCTCACCGAGGGTGTCTTCAGGCTTCAGACCGTAGAAATCGATCTTTTTATCGAAGACAGTGTCGTTGGGGTTGAAGGCACATCTGATTTTAAAGCCCATCTTCTAGGTCTAGAGCTCCTACGGTAGAGTAAACTCGATCAAACGTTCGATTTCATTTTTGAATTATTTCCTCTCGTTGTCGGTCATCTGGCGAAGGTCATCGATCATTTGCTGCTGCTCACTGGTCAGCTACTCAACGTGGTCTGCTAGCATCCTGTAAGTAGCTTTGAGGCTGAAGAAGCACTGCTATTAAAGGTTGTTCACCCACTTCTTGATGGCTTCTTTAGGCAGAGACTTTTTCATTCTGTTGATCATTGTGAGTCGGGACTTAAGCTTACGGAGGCTTGTGAAAACTTCGACGTTATGGTCGTCGGTCTGGCTGAAGATGTTGTTGCAGCCAGCGGCATTGTCAGATTTCTGCTGCATTAAAAAGATGACGATGTGCTGGAGGAAGTGGGACTTGGGGCCGTCTTCAGGAGAGTTCTGTTGGCCGTAGATCTGGTCAAGGCAGGCTTAGTCGGCAGCCTGCTCGCAGCCCATCTGAGAGACTCTAAACTGAGAAAGCGTGGCCTTGACTTCGTCTATATTGACATCTTCCTTTACGTTGTAGATCAATTGGGTTTCGTTTAAAATCACCTCCTGAAGGCCTGATGAGCTCCAGATTCCATCTTCAAACCACTTGGTGAGCATTTTAGTAACGAAGGTGATGGTGGCCATCTACAAGACCGCATGACTAGGGTTGGTAAAGCGGATATCGTTAGTAATCAAATTAATGACAGCGTTCAGCTACTCCATGGTCAAAGTATTTTGGCCATTGCGTTCATGCTGAGGTGGAGGATTAAAGACCGCTTCGTTGAGGGTCTCTAGAATGTCCTCACCTTTGGAGAATTTGGTCGTTAGGTGTTTGTAAAGGTCTTCCGCGTCTTGAGGCTGAGCTTAGGGCAGAGGGATAGCTTGTCCAGGCGTGCTAGTGTCAATTGAGGTTGACTGGTCTGGGGCGTCAGAATTTATTATAGTCAT
>Ga0138260_10973819_pt1 | contig 10625 bp, 6 predicted proteins | sample RNAB_220151111_FD_105235 | JGI IMG/M metagenome (GOLD analysis project Ga0138260, IMG submission 105235) | Metatranscriptomics of polar marine prokaryotic and eukaryotic communities from Palmer Station, Antarctica after 24hr light incubation -... | ecosystem: Environmental > Aquatic > Marine >... | reverse complement strand
TTGACACATTGAGCATTGAGCATTGAGCATTGAGCATTGAGCATTGAGCATTGAGCATTGAGCATTGAGAACTGTTGGGCCAGCGCCAATTTAAAAAAGCTTCTTTGCATTGGTTTTCATTAATTTTCATTGCAATAATCTTGCATAAATTCAAACAAACTAAAGCCTTTTTGATGTTGAATTTTGTATAGCCATGACAAATATCTCTACTTTATACTGGGTGGATGACTAGAATATCACAACTAAAAGTGATCGGGATACTTTAAGTCATACAACCGCTGCACTTGATGCTTCTAGTGAGCCAGTTCATCAATTAGCTTGCCAACCTCAGTCAAAGCCGCAGTATCAAAATTAGAGCAATAATTTTGTACGTAAGCTTCATTTTGAACAAAAATATCGGCGCGATAGCTATCATCGAACAATAATCTCGAGATAGTATCAGATAATTCATTTTGGTTTCGTGCTCGAGGACAACCAGCTCGAACGACCATCTCCTCCCCGATACCCATCGGGGTTTCAGTTACATCTAATATTATTACCAATTTTCTATTGACTAGAGCCTCAATTACAAAAGTAGTGTCATGAGCCACTACAATATCGCACGCCATCAAACAGTCATTCCCAGTGGTTCCACCTGGAGTTAAAAATATCACATCTGGAAATGTATTGGTCTCCAACAGATAATCACCCTTATCTTCCGCTGGATGGTGCCTAACAAAGCCACATACATTGTTTAATGTTCGAATAGAATTACAAAAAACGTTAGTGTAAGCCACTTTTTCATTTTTTTTAATTGTACTAGTGACTAAAAGAATAGCCGGTTTTTCATAATTCAAACCTAACATTTCTTTAATTGCCTTTTTCTCCCCCGAAAGGGTGCGTTTCAAGAAGTGGCATCCAGTATCACGAAGAAAATCACTCTGCACACCTAAACTGGCGAACGTATCTATCTGCCCCCTCCCCCAGCATGACATAATATCTGCCAAAATTGGCGCGAATCCGAAGGCAGGACCCTCTTTAAGGGCACCATGAACCATAGAAATCGAACCAATACTATTTTTTTTAGCACCTAACACCAAACCCGAAGAGAAAGCGTTTCTATCGAACTCAGTTACAATGCATTTTGGAGATAGCATCTCTACAAGCAACTCAGCAGACATTAACCGCTGGGTTTGCGCCTGCATTCGAGAGACTAAGAAGGGCTCTAGATACTTGGGTAATCCGTACCTATCGATAACAGCTCTCAAATTTTCAAGCCAAATCTTTTTACAAAAAATAAACTCTATACGCCAAATTTTCATATCAATAGTAGGAAAATTCGTTTCACACAAAAAAGATGTTTTATCGGGAAGTTTAGTAGCTATAGTTTCATATGGGCTGACAACTAGATATCTATCGGCATCATATAACTCAAGAAGAGGTAACACCATTCGATCAAGGTGAGGAACATCAGCTATCCGAGTAAATATAATCCTATCTGAAAAAGATTGATAATCAATTGGCTTGCGTCGTGGTTTGAAAAATTGTTGGCTATAACACCGAAACAGATCTTTAACCCTCCTTAGTATTCCCCAATGCCTTTGAGAATCATATAATGCTACACACATCGAATCATTCAACATAGCGCCTACAGCCGAGCCATGAAATAGTGGGTAATTAAACGCGTCTTCTATTTCTAGAAGAACTTCAGCAGTAAGAGTAATAGTCTTGTCTTTTTTTAACATTTTTATTCAGTCTATGAAGAAGAAATGAATTCAACTAACGATCCACGATCATATATCAAGGTAAAAATGCCCCCTATTATAAATATTAGTTAAAAATAGAAAGCTTCTCGCTTATAGTAACCTGATTACCCACTTAGCTCAGCCAGCTTTAAGAGCCGATATGGCATGGGTGGTGTAAACATAGCGATTCCCACAAGTTCTGGTAGCATTTTTTGCAAGTCAAAGCGATGGTTAAAGCAAAAGCAAAATTAGGCTCAGTACCGATGCAAATGTTTTCTACTGACCAGGTGACAACTGCCACGTAAGGCATTTTTTACATTACCGATCATGATGCTGACCCATTTAAAGGCTTTATGATCAAGTAGTTCGAGCCTTCTATAACGACAGGAAAATGACAACACCCACCTTGCTAACCGCCGTAAAGCAGGCTAGGCCATCTGGAATGACGATACTGGTTGCTTTTAAGCGCTTTTTGGCCCACTGCTCTATTTCACTAGGCCTATAACCCTCGATTACACTCATTCGCATGTGAATTGGGTGGCCATCCTTGTTCAGCGGTCAGTGAAAAACTCTCGTATGATCTATTACATGATTTCGTTCATATTTTTATATTAAGAGGTAAATCCTCAGTGTCAAAAACGCCAAATTCATTGCGAATAAGATTATATCTAGGCATACGATTTGAATTAATTTCCATTACCTGTGGATTATCAATAATCCATTTCATTGCATTCGGTATTAAAAAATGCTCACCATTAGGAGCTAATGCCTTGAAAATAGTCTCAAAAAATAATCGATCCTCCTCGTAGTCAAGAGTCAGTCTTGCAGCTTCGCTAAACTCATAATCACAGTGTATATAATTAACATTAAACAATCGGTTATTCTGTAAGAACCATTCTAGGTACTCTGTATCAGTTGGGTTTTCTACATTTTCCTTTATGGCCTTAATAACATCATAAGTGAATATTTCAGTTTGGCCGCCATACGGCATACCAGCGGTAATACTAACATCAGATGAATTAAAAAGATGAGATTCGATCAGTTTGTCAATCATAACTTCATCGCGTAACAAGTCATCGCCTGTAATGCGCACAATATGATCAAATCCGTATTCATCAGCACACTTCAAAAACCGATTAGACACATTTTCTAAATCACCTCTAAAAAAATCCACGCCACACATGCCGGCGATCTCTGCAAGCTGGTCATCCTCTTCAGACGTAGAGGTTGCTAAAACCACCCTGTCTATATTTTTACACTTTTTAATTCGTTCAATCAACCAGCATAATGAGGGTTTCCCGGCAACATCAACCAAAGCTTTGTCCGGCAATCGTGAGGATGAACACCGCGACACAATAACTGCTCCAACACAGTTATTAACCATGTCCCTCCGAATATATTCTCCAGGCAAGAGATTTCGTCCAGCAACCTGACCCACAAGTTGAAGGCTCGATAATGGGATTTTTTTTTCTGTATCTTTAACATAAGTAAAACAATCAATATCAATAACTTGATCCGTAAATACACTCTTCGCAATAACAGGAGTCTTTTTAAATCTTTTCCTATACTCCTTCTCTCCAGAAGAGAGTGAAGAAACCTTATTTAACCAAGGTAGGGAGGTTTGTACATTTTTTACAAAATCAGAAAAATTCGCTTCATCAAGTGCAGATTCATAATCTTCCCATCTCAAGTGTCGGTCTATAGTAAAATGTTTCTCAATAATAGATGAACCATGAGAAAGTGCCATAAGTGGGAAAATTCCCGACATTTTGTCACCTCCATCTATATGATCAGCGCAACCAATTTTAACCTTATACCGGTCAGCGTATTTTTCGCATAGGTCACTTATTTCGGTAAGTGAATGGCCTGACGTAGCAGTCGGGAAATTCTGAACACCCGGCATTAATATGATCTGATCAGTTAACCCCTTTTTACTTAGAAACTCTAATAAATTATAAATTTCTAATCGGTGAGCACCACCTACTCCAATTAAAGTGGGTTTTCCTAACAATAATACTTGTTCAATGAAATGGTAATTTAGTAGGTCTTCCGAATGTATTTTTAATCCATCAACATCTAGAAGTTTTGCAATATTTAAACTTTCATATCCAAAAACATCGGCATATAAGTACATATTTTTCTGCGTAATATATTCACGAATACTACGCCAATCTTCTACACTAAAATATAGTTTATTAAAAATATCCCACTCTGGATGATCTTTAGTTACACGCTCATGCACTTCGAAAATCTGCGACTTAACAACAGAAACCCCGCAACGCTTTGCGCCATCTATTAAGGCTTTAAATTGTCCTACATTGCCATCATGGCCACATGCCAGCTCAGCAATAATTAAGGGAGTATTAGGTGAAAACATTGAAAAACCGTTATTACTTTGCATTTTACGCCTCAGATTCATGCCTACCACGCCATCACGGCACTAAAGTAAATTTAAATACAAGTTACTCATGTTTTAGGGATTACGCTTCGGCATGGAAATTACAAACATGTTAAAAGGGAAACCTAGTCTTAAAAAATTAATTCTATGAATGAAATTAAATTAGGAGTGTTTTCTCAATCTTCTTTAAAAAACCATCCTCAACTTGCATGAAGTCACCATTACCATTACCTATGCCATAAATGAATGATGGATTTCTAAAATCATCAACAATTACTTCGCCTTTTCTTGCACTCAAACCACCAGATATAAGTTCAATACCATTTATTGTTCCTCTGCCTATTTTCTTAAAGTGTTTTTCTAAAGAGAGCGAACTAAATATAAACCCCTCTAAAGCATGCTCAACGCTTAACCTAAATTCCGGTATTGATTTTTTTAACAAAAACTCAGATCCATCGTTTTTAATCGATCCCTTACCAATGTCCATAATCACAGCGTTAAGATTTATACTAATTAATTCTTTACTTCCTATCACTCCTGCTCCATCAGTGCACCCAAGAATAACATCTGCATTAGTACAGGCTTCTAAAATTGAATTCGCTTTGAAAGCTTTGGCTGCTGTGAATTTAGGCTTCACGTCATTGATAGTCTTTACTAGTTGCTCAAGTAGCTCCTCAGTTCTCCTATAACAGTATACCATGGCACCTCGCTCAACAAGTTTAAGCGCTAACTTAAAGCCGATATTCCCTAGCCCTATTAGTGCAACTTTCTTCCTACCTAGACCTACAGGATCCTTTCTATAGTATTCCGAAATTATCATATCAGCAGCATCAACGCTTATATCATTTGCTTTATAAGAAATACAAACACTCTCAGTAACAACTGATTTGACATCAAGCTCAATATTTACCGTCTCTCTTGTTCTTTTGAAATCTGGTATTTTTTTCTCAGCATCTACAAACACATAGTCTACCAGTCCATCAGCCATCAGCGAAGCTTGTGTCGCTGTTTCGGAACAATATACAACAATTCCTGCAACAACAAAGTCTTTGAAATGCCTAATTGGCGTGAGATAAAAATCGATTTCTTCACTTTTCGAAGTTGAACCTATAGTAAAAACTGTTGGTTTGTTATTTTCTAAACCTAATTTACATAGCTTATCTAAATGGTTTTTTATCTTTATTAGATCCACATTTATTCACTCTGATATGTTGGATAATTTACAACGTACTGGCAATTAATTTTGCCTTTGATGAGGCAGGCTTAATCAACTATTTATTCTGCTAAGAAATCAGACCACTTTAACGGATAGTCTGCACTAACCGAAGATATAAGCTTTTTATTTAATATGAGATCATAATAAGGGACAGGAATACCATCTCCAGGAGACTTAATACATATTGAATCTTTAGTAACAATATCGCCAATCTTAAGATCTACTGAAGCGTAAATACTACGCTTTAAATTTTGCTTAGCCGAGAGCTCGCCACTTGATGATTCCATCTGATGAGGAGACATGGATGATTCGACTTGTCGTAAGCTGCTGACCATTTCGATCATCTCTGCAGGATTGAGAGAAAAATTATGATCTGGACCGTCCATACCCTTGTTCATTGTAATGTGCTTTTCAATAACTCTAGCGCCAGCGACACATGCTAGAGAAGGGCTATAAACTTCAAGAGTGTGATCTGAAAACCCTACGACGACCCCAAAAGCTTCTGCAATGCGCTTAATTCGAGGAAAGTTAGCTATTGATAACGGGCAGGGGTATGAAGACACGCAGTGCAGCACAGCAATGTCAGCACACCCTGCTTTCAAGCAGGTACCAATAGCAGCTTCTATCTCTCCCATACTTGCCATGCCAGTAGAAAGGATGACGGGCTTTCCTATTGATGCTACTTTAGAAATAAGTGGCAGGTTCACTAAGTCCATAGATGAAATTTTGTACCCAGATACACCAAGTTCTTCAAGAAGATCTACAGATTTGAAATCAAAGGGAGTGGAAAATAACTCAATATTGATTGATTTTGAAAAATCAAATATATCTTGTAGAGCTTGTTTTTTGAATATAATTCTATCCAAAAAGCTCGAGATAGATTCCTCCACATCCAAAGTCTCTTCAAAATACCTCGCAGTTCTCGTCTTAGCAGATATGCGACCTTCTGAATAGGTTTGAATTTTTACTGCATCGAAACCTGCATCTTTTGCAACTTGGATAAGCTCCTTGCACAATTGCACACTGCCGTTATGGCAAAGACCTATCTCAGCGATCAAAAATACAGGGTCTTGCATCGAATTAGAGACAACTGACTTACCAAAATTAAACTTCCCACTCGGGATTACAATAGACTTGTCCTTTATCATGGAAGTTTTAATGTTATGGGTTCCATTATCAAGTTCTCCAGCCAAGTCTATCGCTTTTGCTGTTAGAACCTGAAGGTCAGAATAAGCGTACTCTGCAAGTGACCCTAGTGAGTATAGATTATCATACTTATTAAGAACAGAACTCACTCTGGCCACTTCTTGCTCATGCCCTACAAAATACCCAGGATAAACAGGACCTAAGTCATCATGAATCACATGTATGATTTCATTTTCCTCTAACAGCCCAATTTCAACAAGTCTCTTTCTACTTATTTCTTCCCAGATTAACTTTTTCGCATCACTAGGTTTCTCTGTGTACGCAATTTCGCAACACATAATATGGACATTGTCAGGAACGCCCTTGCGACTAAACCTTGTTTGCATCCCTACACGATGGAAAGGTGTTTCATCCTCACCGAAGTAAAGCCAGTCATATTCACTTGGGAATGGATCATCTCCTCGTGTTACAAACACTAAACTATGGCAAGATCTAAAATATAGACTGGTTTCATTACCCAAGAAAGTAGCGTTTGTACTCATCGGCGCGGTAGAAATGACAGTGGAATCAGAACAATCAACACAGGTGTCATCATTGAAAATTACCTTAGCAATTGACGGGGATCCATTATCCCCCCGATCATCCAGTCTTTTTACGTTCCGCTGGAACTCGATGATTCCGCCTAAGCTTAAAAACTCATTTTTAAGCTTATCGGCAAGGACGCCACAACCACCCTCAATAATACCAGCAAACTTGCCGCCTCCTGAATGAAATGGGCGCCTTTCTTCGCGAATCTCTATTCTTCGTGGTGCAAATCTTGCTGACAGCTCCGAAGTCTCAAGTCCCCACAACTTTGCAGGGTATTTGGTGAAAAACATTTTAGCCAGATATGGTCCACATAAACTTCTTACATAATCATTATAATTTAAGCTGGCTGCAATTTTATCTTCATCAAATGCCCCCAACTCTCGCTCAATCGTGGAGACTTCAGCTTTGGAATACTGTTCAAACATAGTCTCTTTGTTAATTGGGTAATCATAAAATTTCCCCGCAACAAAATTTCCCGAATAGAAGTGTTTTTCAACCAACAACTCACCTACAAAACCACGCCAATAATCAATTATTTCTGGATGTGCCGAATGAAATAAATGTGGGCCAGTATCAATCGAAAAACCATATTTTTCAAAGGAAGTCGCAAGACCACCCACCCTGTTAGTTTTTTCATAAATAGTTACTTTATGACCTTTTGATGCCAACTCATAACCCAATATTAAGCCAGATATACCAGCGCCAATTATAAAAAATTCGTTGCCTTGGTTATTATGAACCATATTTTTTTCCTAATACAAACAAGTTACCATGTAATTAAAAATGACTATAGAAAGACTACCCAAAAGACTGAGATCTTAACGATTTTATTTACATCAAAACACTAATTCTAATTACTGCTAAAAATTAAAATCGTTCTAGTTAATCTATTTATGAATTATTGGAATCGTTGGGGAGGTTTTTTAAAAGAAAAGTTTAATATGTAAATTATCAAACAGTAAAATTTAGACATAAGAATTTAATATACCCCTTGAAAAACATCCGTGCTTATAAGTTTCGTCCTAATTAATCAATACTCTCATAATATCATCATATTCAGCATTAACTTCGCAGAGAAAGTCTACATATTATCAAAGAAGGAAACTGTCTTTTCTAAAGCAACTGCCTGAAGCTGCCATTGATGCTCATGCTCATAATTTGTTTTCAACTGGATTAACGTTGGCTGTATCCTTTCGGCTACCTGACAGAAATGACGTTCACTCTTATACTCTCTAAGAGCAGGTTCATTATAGCTTAGAGCCCAAGCACCATAAAAATCACTGCCTCCAAATGCCATAAACTTATCTTTAAATTCCTGCCATGTGATATCTTTTAATTCGGTATCAATATAGAACACATAAGTCCAATAACTAGAAATAGTATTATCATGTATTTTTTGACTTACGAGCCAATTACAATTAGTAACTTTACTCGCAAAGAGTTTTCCAATAGTTTTTCGTTTTTCGATAAGACTATCTGATTTTTCAATTTGAGCAATACCCATCGCCGCAACCACCTCAGCCATTCTAAGGTTATATCCAACAAATTCGTGCCTCAAATAGTTTGGGTCTTGAATATCTTTTTTAGTCGTATCGGTTACTAATGAACCTGCCGATAACCTCGCGTAACCAAGATCAGCAAACTTACGTGCTTTTTCAGCAAAAGCCTCATTATCAGTGACAATAACACCACCATCGCCAGTGGTTAAATGCTTACTCCTTTGCATACTGAAAATAGCCATATCGCCGATAGTTCCGACCGGAATCCCTTCATAGCTTCCAAAAACTGACTCAGCATTATCTTCCAATATTTTTAAATTGTATTTTTTAGCAATCTCTCTAATACGACCATAATCTGGAGTCGCACCATACAGAGATACAGTAAGAATGGCTTTTGTTTTTCCTGTTATCTTTTTTTCAATATCATCCGGACAAATCAAGAATGTATCGGGATCTATATCTGCAAACACTGGAGTCGCTCCAACATAAATAGGAGCGAAAGCTGTAGCAATAAATGTCAAAGATGGAACTATTACCTCATCACCTGGACCTATACCAAGCGCATACATACTTACATGTAGTGCAGATGTGCCGGAATTGCACGCTATTGCGTATTTTACACCAAACTTTTTAGCAAAGGCTAACTCAAATTTCTTTGTATATTCACCACGAAGTCCGCTCTCAATAGCCTTTTTAACGTAAGATAACTCATCTTCACCAACACGCCATAACCCTTTACTTTTTTTAGTCACCATGCCGTGAATCCCCCATCAACTAAAATATTTTGTCCTGTCACATAACTGGATTGATCAGATATAAGATAATCCAGTGTCGATAACAGTTCATGAGAATTTGCCATTCTATTCATAGGTACTTTTTTTGAATAGTTATTATTAAATTCATCATTGTGATCATTATATATGCCCCCGGGAGATATACAGTTGACTCTAACATTATAAGGAGCCATATAGGTTGCAAAATATTTCGTTAAATTTATGACTGCGGCCTTACTAGCACCATAGATTTCAGGTGTTTTTCTATCCCCATCACGATAGATTCGCATATCACCTGACACAACACCATAAATCGATCCCATATTTACGATTATTCCACTTTTATTGGCTTTAAAACATTCATTAAATGCTATCTGAGATAACAGAATATTGGCCTTAACATTTACATCAAGAACGAAGTCTATCTCCTCAGAAGTTCTATTTTCAAAAGGAGAAAATACTGATACCCCAGCAAGATTTAATAGGATATCTAGCTTCCCATCAAAAAACCGAAAGACTTTCTCTAAGTCATGAGTTTTAGTTATATCACATTGATAATACTTATATATCTTCTCTGTAGGCACATCATTTTTATCAATTCCAATCACCTCGAAATCATTCTTCAAAAGATGCTCTACAAAAACTTGACCTACTTGCCCTTCGGACCCTACAACTAAAATTTTTTTCAAGATTTTTCCTCATTTTTTAAAGTTAAAAGTATACTCACCTTACTATCGTTGAAATATTATTAAAACGCTATAATAGTCACAATTATATTAACGATTCCAGATACGTTCTCACTTTTAATAGATGTATTTTATTTTGATATCTTCAAAAATATACAACCCATTTTTCAACCCTAATGAACAATAATGGCACAAGGCAATGGAAAATCCCCAAAATTTATACTACTCAAATAAGGACCAACCAGTCTGTTAATACTTGTAGCTTCCCGGCTTGAACGGACCTTCAGATGGTACGTTGATGTACTTGGCCTGGGTACTGGTTAGTTTGGTCATTACGCCACCAAAACCTGCGAACTTGGCGTCCCATAGGTGCATTTGCGCTAGTACTTGGTTGGCTTGCAGCAACGATGCTGTTGCACGCCGAGCCACAACAACTTCGCTTCACATGAAATGAATGAGAGCTCAGAGCACTTAAAAGATGAAACTGCCTCTCTTCATCCACTAAGGTCATCAAGCCTTTATCGATTTTATGAGTGCTCAAAAACGCATCGGTCACAACAACTTCGGTGTCTACAATAGCGGCGCCTATGCCGTA
>Ga0138260_10180739_pt1 | contig 10682 bp, 8 predicted proteins | sample RNAB_220151111_FD_105235 | JGI IMG/M metagenome (GOLD analysis project Ga0138260, IMG submission 105235) | Metatranscriptomics of polar marine prokaryotic and eukaryotic communities from Palmer Station, Antarctica after 24hr light incubation -... | ecosystem: Environmental > Aquatic > Marine >... | reverse complement strand
CCCAGGCAGTGAGGGGAAGACTAAATGTCCCTATATCTAGATTAACGGGTCTTTTCTTATCAAATGTGGCTACCCTGTTGCTGGATTGCCCCACTACTCTGTTAAATTTTAGACTAATATTAAACAATGTCATATTGTTACGATAATCAACGATAAGGTGCCGCCCGTGGTAGATAAGAAAAGACCCGTTAATCTAGATATAGGGACATTTAGTCTTCCCCTCACTGCCTGGGTTTCTATTTCGCATCGTATCTCTGGTGTGATTTTATTTTTTGCCCTAGCAGGATTTTTATGGATGCTGGATGCTAGCCTAGAATCGCCAGAGAATTTCGCTGCGATCAAAGACTGGTTTGCTAATCCGCTCTGCCAAGTTGTTATTTGGGGGAGTTTGGCCGCGCTGGCGTATCACTCAGTCGCTGGAATAAGACATTTGATTATGGATTTTGGTTTTGGCGAAGACAGCTTTGAAAGTGGTCGTGCCAGTGCTAGGTTTGCAGTCGTGGTGGCTGTGGCCATCATTATATTAATCACCGCGTGGATTTTCTTATGGTAACTACGGTAACAAGTTTCGGACGCAGTGGACTATCAAATTGGATCGTCCAAAGAGTCAGCGCATTTGTCATGACAGCGTATCTCATTTTTATAGTGGGCTATTTTGTGTTGAACACTGATTTGAGTTATCAGCAGTGGGCGGGCCTACATAGTGGGTTACCCATGCGAATTTTTAGTTTGCTAACGATACTTTCTGTGGCAGCCCATGCCTGGATTGGCATGTGGTGCGTGTTGACAGATTATATAACTGTGAGAACGATTGGCCCGAAAGCCACAGCGATCCGTATCTTTTTCCAACTTGGCATGATTGCCATGATATTGCTCTACTTAATGTGGGCCATTGATATTCTCTGGGGAATTTAAGTACATGTCTAACATACGAACAATGAGTTTTGATGCCTTGATTGTTGGCGGTGGCGGTTCTGGAATGCGCGCCGCACTTCAATTGGCGCAGTCAGGTTATAAAACAGCAGTAATTACTAAGGTATTTCCAACGCGCTCGCATACTGTATCTGCTCAGGGTGGAATCACTTGTGCGATTGCCAGCGACGATCCAAATGACCAGTGGCAGTGGCACATGTACGACACTATTAAAGGGTCGGACTATATAGGTGACCAAGAGGCCATAGAATATATGTGTCAGACTGGCCCCGAAGCCATTTTTGAACTTGAGCATATGGGGCTACCTTTCTCTAGAACAGAAGAAGGGCGAATTTATCAGCGTCCCTTCGGTGGTCGGTCAAAAGATTATGGTGCCGGTGGGCAAGCTGCGAGAACCTGTGCTGCTGCAGACCGAACAGGCCATGCGCTGTTGCACACGCTTTACCAAGGTAACTTAAAGAATAAAACTGTTTTTCTTAACGAATGGTTTGCCGTCGATATTGTTAAGAATGCTGATGATGCAGTTGTTGGTGTCGTGGCTATCAACATCGAGTCTGGTGAAACCGTCTACGTTAAAGCGAAGGCGACTGTTTTTGCGACGGGTGGTGCTGGTCGAATTTACGCATCGACTACTAATGCTCATATTTGTACTGGCGATGGCATCGGCATGGCTCTGAGAGCTGGGTTTCCCGTTCAAGATATCGAGATGTGGCAGTTCCATCCAACGGGCATTCATGGTGCCGGAACGCTGGTAACTGAAGGTTGTCGTGGAGAGGGTGGTTATCTGGTTAACAAAGACGGTGAGAGATTTATGGAACGCTATGCTCCCAACGCTAAAGATTTGGCCGGGCGTGATGTTGTTGCTCGGTCTATGGTGCTGGAGATTTTAGAAGGTCGCGGTTGTGGGCCAGATGGGGATCACGTATTTCTTAAGTTGGATCATTTAGGTGAAGAGACACTCAACGCTAAATTACCAGGAATTCTTGAGCTATCACGTACCTTTGCACATGCAGATCCCATTAAAGAACCTATTCCTGTAGTACCCACCTGTCACTATATGATGGGCGGTATTCCAACCAATGTTAATGGACAAGCCTTGTCCCTTGACCGTGAAGGAAAAGAGCAGGTTATTGAAGGTTTTTACGCCTGTGGAGAAGCGGCTTGTGTGTCAGTGCACGGCGCTAATCGTCTAGGCGGCAACTCGTTGCTCGACTTGGTTGTATTTGGCCGCGCATCAGGGATGTTTATCGAAAAACAGCTACGTGACGGTATTGTGTTGAAAGATGCGTCAGACGCTGACATTGATCGGGCTATGGCTGGATTAAATCGCCTTAATGCCTCGTCGGAAGGTGAAAATGCTGCGGTACTTAGAGCCGAATTACAAACCATCATGCAGAATTTCTTCGGCGTTTTCCGCCGAGGTGATTATATGCAAGAGGGTATTGGGAAACTCGATGAATTACGTCCAAGGGTTGAGAGCGTATACCTAGAAGATAAGAGTAACTCCTTTAATACGGCGAGAATCGAAGCCTTAGAGTTACAGAATCTTTTCGAAACAGCTTATGCTACTGCGATTGCTGCTGAAGGTCGCACGGAGAGTCGCGGCGCTCATGCGCGGGAAGATTTCCAAGATCGTGATGATGAAAACTGGTTATGCCACTCTATTTACTTCCCTGGGAGTAAGGAAATTGGTAAGCGACCAGTGAATTTCAAGCTTAAAACGCGTGAGCCTTTTGAGCCAATGATCCGTACCTACTGATATATTGCCAGAGAAGCTAAATTTATGTTGAATGTAAGTATCTATCGCTACAATCCAGAAGTCGATGACGAGCCATACATGCAGGATTTTCAGTTCGACACTGAGGGTAAAGACATCATGGTCTTAGATGTTCTTGAGAAACTTAAGATCAAAGATTCTACCCTTGTATTTCGGCGCTCCTGCCGAGAGGGTGTCTGCGGTTCCGACGGGGTAAATATTTCAGGTAAGAATGGCTTGGCCTGCATCACCCCTCTGTCTGAAGCAGTCAAAGGGAATAAGCTGGTGATACGTCCTCTTCCAGGTTTGCCCGTGATTCGTGATTTGGTTATCGATATGAGTCAGTTCTATGCTCAGTACGAAAAGATACAACCCTACATGATCAACAACTCGCCTGCACCGGCTATTGAACGGTTGCAAAGTCCTGAGGAGCGAGCCAAGTTAGATGGTCTCTACGAGTGCATACTGTGCGCTTGTTGTTCAACTGCCTGCCCATCATTTTGGTGGAATCCAGATAAATTTATTGGACCCGCAGGTTTATTGCAAGCCTACCGGTTTTTAGCTGACAGCAGAGACACTGCAACAAAAGAGCGTTTAGCTAATTTAGATGACCCATTTAGCGTGTTCCGCTGTCATGGCATCATGAATTGCGTGCAAGTTTGTCCAAAAGGATTGAATCCTACAAAAGCGATAGGTCATATTCGAAATATGTTGATCCGTAGTGCAACTTAACGCACTAGCTATTTCAATGAAAAGTAATACAGATTTTGCTGGCGGTTGGAGGCTTAGCCCTTTAGAATGGCGGCAAAATCTGCAGTCATAAGGACATATCATAAATGCCCCAGGGCCCAATGGAGCGATTTCTTAGCTCCTCCCACTATTCCGGTGGAAATGCCGCCTATATTGAAGGGCTTTACGAAACTTACTTGCATGATCCAAATGCAGTATCGGAGGAGTGGAGCAGCTTTTTTGACTCTCTACCTCGCACCAATGGTTCAATAGCACCTGATATATCCCATGACACGATTATCCAGCATTTTGAGTTGCTTGGTCGACGCCAGGCGAGACCGACCCCAGCGCCTGGGTCTGGTGGAATTCATTTAGAGCATGAACGCAAGCAGGTTAAGGTTGTTCAGTTAATCAGCTCTTATCGTTTCCGTGGACATCAAAAAGCCAAATTAGACCCCTTAGGAATTATGATTCGTGAGGCTGTCGCTGATCTTGAACTACATTTTCACGGCTTAACCCAAGCCGACCTTGATACGACATTTCAGACAAGCCCCCTTTACATAGGTAAACAAGAAGCCACCTTGCGTGAAATTGTAGGGGCCCTTGAGGAAACCTATTGCGGAGACTTAGGCCCCGAATTCATGCACATCACTTCTTTTGCCGAAAAGCAGTGGTTGGCGCAACGTTTTGAGAGTGTTCGGTCCAAGCCAACGTATGGTGATGGTGCGCGTATTGATGTTCTCAATAGACTGACCGCAGCTGAAGGGTTGGAGAAACATCTCGATTCTAAGTATCCAGGTACTAAGCGATTTGGTTTGGAAGGTGGAGAGAGCTTGATTCCTCTGCTCGATTGTTTGGTAAGGCGTTCGGGGGAATATGGCGCCAAAGAGATTGTTATGGCGATGGCCCATCGAGGCAGACTCAATGTCTTGGTCAATATTTTGGGTAAAAACCCAGCTGAAATGTTTGAAGAATTTGAAGGTAAACGGCTGGTTAATACCTCTGGTGACGTAAAGTATCACCAAGGTTTTTCATCGAACGTGATGACACCCGGTGGCGAAGTCCATATGGCGTTGGGTTTTAACCCATCACACTTAGAAATCTCTTGCCCGGTCGTTGTTGGCTCTGGCCGTGCACGTCAAGATCGCCGGAACGACCCCACCGGTCAAAAGGTTGTACCTATCTTGATGCATGGTGATGCAGCGTTCGCAGGGCAAGGCGTGGTGATGGAAACTTTTCAGCTATCGCAAACCCGAGCGTATAAAACCGGTGGCACTATCCATATTGTGATCAACAATCAGGTGGGTTTTACTACCAGTCGCCAGGATGATGCTCGATCAACAGAATACTGCACCGATATTGCCAAGATGGTTGGCGCGCCTATATTGCATGTTAATAGTGACAATCCTGATGCAGTGATGTTTGCCGCGATGCTGGCTACTGACTATCGGTATGAGTTTGGTAAAGACGTGGTTATTGACTTAGTTTGTTATCGTCGGCGCGGACACAATGAAACTGACGAGCCGTCGTCTACTCAGCCTTTAATGTATGAAATTATTCGCAAGCATTCCACCACTAGAGCGCTTTATGCGCAAAAACTTGTGTCTGAGGGTGTTCTTGAGCAAGACCAAGCTAATGAAATGGCAAATGTGTATCGGGCCAGCCTAGATAAGGGTGAATTCGTTGTGCACAACTTAGTGCGAGAGCCAGATACCAGTTTGTTTGTAAATTGGTTGCCTTATTTGGATCATGATTGGCGAGCGCCAGGCCCTACAGCTATTGCGCTTAATGAACTGCAAGATATCGGGACTAAAATAACGACCATTCCTGATGGAATTCAAGTTCAGCGACAGGTAGCCAAAATTTATGACGACCGCCGTAAAATGGTTGGAGGGGCACTGCCTCTAAATTGGGGTATGGCCGAGCTTCTGGCTTACGGCACGTTGCTTCATGAAGGCTACCCAATTCGATTTACAGGTCAAGATATACGCCGCGGCACCTTTTCTCACCGTCATGCGGTAGTGTTTAATCAGAAGGATGGCGAGGCTTATTTGCCACTGGCAAACTTGTCGGATGATCAGCCGCGTTTTGATATTTATGACTCAGTTCTTTCAGAAGAAGCAGTACTGGCCTTTGAATATGGGTATGCGACAACTGCACCTGCAGGCTTAATTATGTGGGAAGCTCAGTTTGGTGACTTTGCTAATGGTGCTCAGGTTGTGATTGATCAATTTATTGCCAGTGGTGAGCACAAGTGGGGCAGATTATGTGGCCTGACTATGCTGCTGCCTCATGGCTTTGAAGGGCAGGGCCCTGAGCACTCTTCGGCTAGGCTTGAGCGGTTCTTACAGCTTTCTGCTGAACATAACATGCAAATTTGTAATCCAACAACGCCAGCACAGATTTTCCATTTATTGCGACGACAAGCTATTCGCCCAATGCGACGGCCTCTGATCGTAATGAGTCCAAAATGGATATTGCGCCATAAATTAGCAACTTCAACCCTTGAAGAGTTAGCCCAAGGCGAATTTTTCAACGTAATTGCAGATGGCAGGGTTGAGCCCGCTGAGGTCAAGCGTGTGGTTCTCTGTTCAGGTAAGGTCTACTATCATCTACTCGAAGAGCGAGATGAGCGCGGTATTACTGATATCGCACTGGTTCGTCTTGAGCAGCTATACCCGTTCCCAGATCAGGAGCTAGATGCTGTTTTGGCACCCTATAGCGGCTTAGAAAGCGCAGTTTGGTGTCAGGAAGAGCCAATGAACCAGGGTGCTTGGTATAGCAGTCAGCATCATATGCGTAATGCATTGCAAAGGTTAGATTCAAAGCTGAATCTAACCTTTGCGGGTCGAATCGGCTCAGCCGCTCCGGCGAGCGGATACATGTCTGTTCATCTTGAAGAACAGAAACAATTTATTGACGAAGCGCTGACCTTGGGCGCTTAAACTAGGAATAGATTAATGGCCATAGAAATTAAGGCACCGACTTACCCGGAATCCGTACAAGAAGGGACGCTGGCAACTTGGCATAAGCAACCTGGCGACGCGGTTGAACGTGACGAACTTATTGTCGATATTGAAACCGACAAAGTTGTCCTTGAGGTTGTCGCGCCAGCTTCTGGCACTCTTACCGAGGTGCTTAAAGCAGAGGGAGATATTGTCCTTAGCAACGAGATTTTGGCTCGCATTGAAGAAGGCGAGGCTGCTGTATCTCCAGCAAAAGTAACAGCTGCCTCTGAGCCTGACCAGCAGGTGGGTGATGCTTTGGTAAACCCTGCGGCTAAAAAATTAGCTGATGAGCGTGATATTGACCTTTCTCAGGTTTCCGGGACGGGCAAAGGGGGGCGCATCACTAAAGAAGATGTGGTCAATTTTACTCCTTTAGCAGTGCCTTTAGTGGCAGCTTCTGCTCCGGCATCAAAAGCGCCAGAAACCATAGAGCCTGTAATGCAAGAGGGCGAGAGAGTCGAACGTCGTGTGCCTATGACGCGCATGCGTGCGCGTATCGCAGAGCGTCTTTTGGATGTAACTCAGACGACCGCTTCATTGACTACATTTAACGAAGTTGACATGTCAGCCATGATGAGCCTGCGTAAACAGTACCAGGACGAGTTTACTAAGATGCACAATGGCACTCGGTTGGGCTTTATGGGCTTGTTCGTAAAGGCCGCTGTAGAGGCGCTTAAGCGATTCCCTTTGGTTAATTCTTCTATTGACGGCTCCGATATTGTTTATCACGGATACCAAGATATTGGTGTTGCCGTGTCCACAGAACGTGGTCTAGTTGTGCCAGTCCTAAGAAGTGCTGAGAACATGAGCATAGCGACTGTAGAGAATTCTATTAGTGCCTATGCGGGCAAGGCCCGTGACGGCAAACTGACCATCGAAGAAATGACCGGTGGCACCTTTACTATTACCAATGGTGGCGTCTATGGTTCGTTGATTTCAACACCCATTCTTAATGCACCTCAGGCGGCTATTCTTGGTATGCATAAGATTCAAGAGCGGCCAATGGCGGTCAATGGAGAAGTTGTTATTCGCCCTATGATGTATTTGGCGCTGTCCTATGATCACCGCTTAATCGACGGAAAAGAAGCGGTGCAGTTCTTGGTAGCGATCAAACAATTGATTGAAGATCCAGCTAAGATTTTACTTGAGATTTAATCGATAACTAATTGATAAATAGGTATATAAATGTCTGATAAGTATGATGTTGTGGTGATAGGTAGTGGCCCCGCGGGTTACGTTGCGGCGATTCGCGCAGCGCAACTAGGACTGCAAGTGGCCTGTATTGAGAAGTGGAAAAACAACGAAGGGATTGGTGTCAATGGCGGAACCTGCCTCAATGTTGGTTGTATTCCTTCAAAGGCCTTGCTCGACAGTTCATACAAGTATCATGAAGCGGCAGAAGGGCTAGCGGTTCATGGTATTAGCACCAAGGGTGTGGAGATGGATATCGCGGCTATGCTTGGCCGAAAAGACAAGATTGTTAAGCAACTCACTGGCGGTATTGCAGGGCTGTTTAAAGCTAATGGTGTTACTGCGCTTTATGGCATGGGTAAGCTTCTTGCGGGTAAAAAAGTCGAACTGACTGACAACAGTGGTGTTGTGTCTGTAATCGAAGCGGAAAACGTTATTCTGGCTTCAGGCTCTTTGCCCATCGCCATCCCTGTTGCGCCGGTTGATAATGATCTCATTCTTGATTCTACTGGCGCTCTGGAACTTGGTGAAGTGCCTAAACGTTTGGGCGTTATTGGCGCTGGTGTTATCGGTCTAGAGTTAGGCTCTGTTTGGGGTCGGCTAGGCTCTAAAGTGGTATTGCTGGAAGCGCTTGACGACTTCTTAGCTATCATGGACAAAGCCATTGCGAAAGAATCTAAGAAAATCTTTACCAAACAGGGTTTAGATATTCGATTAGGTGCTCGGGTCACTGGTACTCAAATTAAAGGCCGCGAAGTCGAAGTGACTTATAAGACGACAGCTGGTGAAGAGCTTAAAGAAAGTTTCGATAAGCTGATAGTCTGTGTTGGCCGTCGGCCTTTCACTCAAGGGCTTCTGGCGCCAGATAGTGGTGTAGACATAGATGACCGTGGCTCAGTTTATGTTAATGAGTTCTGTGCGACAAATGCACCGGGTGTCTATGCTGTTGGAGATTTGGTGCGTGGCCCCATGCTGGCCCACAAAGGGTCAGAAGAGGGCGTCATGGTGGCTGAGCGGATTGCTGGCCACAAGGCCCAAATGAACTACGATATTGTTCCTAACGTAATTTATACTCACCCTGAGGTCGCTTCTGTGGGTCAAACCGAAGAGCAGGTTAAGGCCGCGGGTGAGCCCTATAATGTTGGTACTTTCCCATTTGCAGCAAGCGGTAGAGCTTTGGCGGCAAATGATACTGACGGCATGGTTAAGATTATTGCTCATGCTGACACTGACCGCATACTGGGCTGCCACATTGTTGGGCCAAGTGCTGCTGATTTAACTCAGCAAGTGGCGATAGCAATGGAGTTTGGTTCGAGTGCGGAAGACTTAGGTATGACCGTGTTTGGCCATCCCACGCTGTCTGAGGCGGTCCACGAGGCGGCTTTGGCGGTGAATGGAGCTGCAATTCATATCGCAAATCGCAAGCGACGCTAGAAAGAAATTAACCTTTTGCACTCCGGGCTATTTGTTTAATAGCCTAGGGTACAATACAACCTAAACATTAACAGGAATCGAAGTATGAACCTGCATGAATATCAAGGTAAGCAACTGTTTGCCGAGTATGGACTGCCAGTGTCGAAAGGCATTGCTGCAGAAACAGTTCAGGAAGCGATTGCCGCTGCTGATATTATTGGTGGCGGTCGCTGGGTCGTTAAAGCGCAGGTCCATGCTGGTGGTCGCGGTAAAGCCGGTGGTGTAAAGCTAGTTAGCTCTAAAGCTGAGATCGAAGCATTTTCCCGTCAGTGGTTAGGCAAAAACTTAGTCACTTATCAAACCGATGCCAAAGGTCAACCTGTTAGTCGTATTTTGGTTGAAACCTGCACTGACATCGATCAAGAGCTATATCTTGGTGCCGTGGTTGACCGTGGAACACGTCGCATCATCTTTATGGCCTCTACCGAGGGCGGTGTTGAGATTGAAAAAGTGGCTGAAGAGACTCCAGAGAAGATTCTTAAAGCCATTATTGATCCGGTAACCGGCGCTCAGCCTTATCAGGGGCGTGATCTAGCTTTTAAATTGGGCCTCAAAGGCGTTCAAATTAAGCAGTTTGTTAGTATTTTTATGGGGCTGGCTAAACTATTTAAAGAAAAAGATCTTGAGCTGTTAGAGGTTAACCCGCTGGTCATTACTGACGAGGGTAATCTCCACTGTTTGGATGCCAAGATTATTGTTGATAGTAATGCTATGTACCGTCAGCCACAGATTAAAGAAATGCATGATCCTTCACAGGAAGATGCCCGTGAAGCCCACGCCTCTGCTTGGGACCTTAACTACGTGGCCCTCGATGGGGACATCGGCTGTATGGTCAACGGCGCGGGTCTGGCTATGGGTACTATGGATATTGTTAATTTGCATGGAGGGTCGCCGGCTAACTTCCTTGATGTTGGGGGCGGAGCGACCAAAGAACGCGTGGTTGAAGCGTTTAAAATTATTCTTTCAGACGACAACGTCAAAGCGGTTCTCATCAACATTTTTGGCGGCATTGTGCGTTGCGATCTTATCGCTGAAGGCGTCATAGGCGCAGTAGAAGAGGTTGGAGTGATCATTCCAGTGGTTGTGCGCTTAGAAGGCAATAATGCTGAGCTAGGGACTAAGAAATTGGCCGAGTCTGGCCTTGCCATTATTGCTGCTACTAGTCTTACTGATGCAGCGCAACAGGTTGTTAAAGCCGCGGAGGGTAACTAAACATGTCTATCTTAATTAACAGCGACACTAAAGTTATCTGCCAGGGCTTTACTGGTGGGCAGGGCACCTTTCACTCGGAGCAAGCCATTGAGTATGGTACAAAGATGGTTGGTGGTGTAACCCCAGGTAAGGGTGGTACAACCCACCTTGGACTACCTGTGTTTAATACCGTTGCTGGAGCAGTTGAAGTTACAAGGGCAGAAGCTTCTGTTATCTATGTACCTGCGCCATTCTGTAAAGACTCTATTCTTGAAGCCGCCTACTCAGGTCTCAAGCTTATTGTTTGTATTACCGAAGGTATCCCGACTCAAGATATGCTCGACTGTAAAGTCGTTTGCGATAATCTGGGCGTTACTCTCATTGGGCCTAACTGCCCAGGT
>Ga0138260_10034684_pt1 | contig 10900 bp, 6 predicted proteins | sample RNAB_220151111_FD_105235 | JGI IMG/M metagenome (GOLD analysis project Ga0138260, IMG submission 105235) | Metatranscriptomics of polar marine prokaryotic and eukaryotic communities from Palmer Station, Antarctica after 24hr light incubation -... | ecosystem: Environmental > Aquatic > Marine >... | reverse complement strand
TCATACTCGCATTTATGGGATACCGCATGTTGGTGCAACTTCCCGCTGAAAATGCTGCAGAAGAAGCCGTTTTCCAAGCAGAACATTATTTCGCAATGGACTCTTTAGATTTGGCGCAATACGGAGATGGATTCTCAGCTGGGCTTGAGGAAATCATGGAGAATTACGCAGGCACAAATGCAGCGAGTCGCGCAGCCTACCAGGTCGGGGTTTTAAATCGTGATGCTGGATTGTTCGAAGAAGCTATCCAAGCTTTTGACAAGGTTGCGCTTGATGACGATGTCTTCGGTCCAATGTCTCTTGCTGGCATGGGGGATTGTTATTCTGATCTTGAAGATTATACCCATGCAGCAGAATACTTCTCAAAAGCGGCTGATGCTGCTGATGCGGGACGCGCTGGAAAAGTTTTGGCGCCGAGCTACCATTACAAGCAAGCCATCACTTTAATTGAGCTTGGGAGAACTGAAGAAGCAAAGGACGTACTCTCTCATATTGCAAGTGAGCATCCAAATAGCCGCCTGTATCCTACAGCCGTGGCATTGGGTGAGTCGCTTTAACCGAGTACGAGAAATCTCAATTTAAAATTACCCCCATGGCTACGGCCGGAAACAATTTAAGCTCATACGATCCGAAGGATCTACCAAACGGTGCCCGCTTTACTGTGGGCATCGTTGTTTCTGAATGGAATGCTGTTTTCACAAATGGAATGCGTGATGGTGCGCTTGACGTTTTAAGCGCGTGTGGCGTACCGGAAGCTTCCATCAGAATTGTTCATGTACCTGGGAGTTTCGAACTGCCATTGGCATCTCAGATGCTTTTAGAACATGTTGACGGTGTGATCGCCATCGGAAGCGTCATCCGAGGTGAGACAGCACATTTTGATTACGTGTGTGACGCTGTGGCACAAGGCATAAAAGACGTGAACTTAAAAACGGGAAAACCCGTAGCTTTCTGTGTCTTAACTGACAACAATTCTGAACAAGCTGCAGCGAGATCTGGCGGCGCGCATGGCAACAAGGGCATTGAAGCGGCTGTTGTAGTTATGAAAATGATTGCGTTGCGATCTCATCTATCCGGCTCACGTACATCGTGACTATGAATGCTTCATCTTTGTTACGTCAATCCACATAAATCGCTCACGCGCTTTGTGACCAATAGAATACATTCACAAAATGAAGTCCAATACTGTCACTTTCTCTGCTGTCACTTCAGCAATTTTACTGCTCACATTTTCTGTGGTCACAAACACTTACAGTTGTCAGTATCCAGGTTGGCAGCAGAAAGTGAATTACGACATGGATGTCACATTGAATACATCTCTTCACCAGTATTCAGGAGATATGAATGTGAGATACTTCAACAACAGTCCTGATAAATTAGACAAGGTGTTTTGGTACGCGTTTTTTAATGCCTTTCAACCAGGAAGCATGATGGATGTTCGAAGCAGAAACATCTCCGACCCGGACGCGAGAGTAGGTGACCGTATCCTTCATCTTCCTGAAGATGAATGGGGGTGGATCAAAGATGTGGAGTTAACAATGAACGGCGAGCCATGCACGGTCACGATTGAAGAAACCATTATCGTAACTGAACTCCCCGCTTCAATTTTACCTGGAGGGTATGCGGATTTTAAGATGACTTGGAACGCACAAGTCCCAAGACAAATACGCCGTTCAGGATGGATGAATAAAGAAGACATTGAATACAGCATGACGCAGTGGTATCCAAAACTATGTGAATACGATCACGAGGGTTGGCATTCACATCCTTATATCGGCAGAGAGTTTCACGGTGTTTGGGGTGACTACGATGTGTCAATTCATCTTCCATCTGGCTATGTTGTGGCTGGAACAGGACAAAACACGGGCACCATAGAAGCGTCTGTAAAATCGGGAGATTGGCATTTCACTGCCGAAAACGTCATAGATTTTGCATGGGTGGCAGACACAGATTTCATCACAGAATCTGTCGCCGTCGACAACAAACTCACGATGAATTTCCTTCACACGCCGAATGATGAGTATGACAAACCTTGGACAGAATTGCCACGATTTGCAGTGGAAGCAATGCGGTTTTTCAATGATTTTGTGGGACGATACCCCTACCCACAATACACCGTAGCACAAGGAGGTGATGGCGGCATGGAATACCCCATGATGACGCTCGTACGTGGGAATCGATCTTTACCGAGCCTCGTGGGTGTGACTGTACATGAAATGGCACACTCTTGGTTTCAAGCTGTCGTAGCGACGAACGAAGCGCTTTATGAATGGATGGACGAAGGATTTACATCTTGGATAGAATCTGAATGCATGGCTGTAATCTCCCCCGAAGAGATGACGAAACCTCGTGCAGGTGGCGCACACGCTTCTGCGTATTACAGTTATACCCAACAGGCCCTCAGTGGAAATGAAGAGGCACTTAGCACCCACGCAGATCATTACACCACAAATCGAGCGTATGGTGTTGCAGCGTACTCAAAAGGGGAAGTGTTGATGGAACAACTTGGCGCGGTAATCGGAAGTGAAGTTCGGAACGAAGCTGTGAAAGTATATTTCAATGAATGGTCTTTCAAACACCCTGGTCCTTTAGACTTCAAAAGAGTCATGGAGAAGGCTTCAGGAATTGAACTTGATTGGTATTTTGATTACTTCGTCAATACGACCCATACCATTGATTATCGTATTCATGAAGTAAAAACGTCTAGAGACGTCGCGCGTGTCACACTTGAAAGGGTCGGCGTCATGCCTATGCCTCAGGATTTAAAAGTGACGTTCAAGGATGGATCGACAATGGAATACCACATCCCTCTCGTTATCATGAGAGGAAACAGGCCGCTTGCAGACAATGAAGTCTTAAGTCCGGACTGGCCATGGACAAACCCCTTTTACACCATGGACATCCCCACCCAAGGCAAGCGCATCTCGAAAATCGAACTCGATGCGAACCTCCTTCAGGCGGATGTCAACAGAACAAATAATTTTATTGCATTTAAAGGGATAGGCAAAACAAATTTTATCCGCGAATAACAACATTGAATGCTTAGATTAAAAGTTAACATCACCGGGAATAAATTACAAGACGATTTAATCTTGAGCCTTCTTTCATTTGTCACGTTGGTTTTACTTGGACACATCCAATTAGATCTCGTAGAGGGCCTACCTATTACCCTACAATCTTTGCTTGTCGTTCTGTTCCCTTTGATGTTTGGCGCGCGTGTCGGTGTAATCTTCGTCGCTGCTTACCTGCTTGCAGGAGGTTTAGGGGCGCCTGTCTTTGCAGGGAACGAGTCAGGATGGGATCATTTTCTGGGCGCAACGGGAGGATTTCTTCTCGCATTTCCTATAGCGGCATTAATCAGCGGAGTGGCTGGGGAAATGGCATCTAAAATTCCATCTCTGAATAGAATTACATTTATTACAGGTGCGGTTATCCTCTTTATGTCCCAAGTCATCATTCTCCTACTGGGGATTGGATGGATGGATGCCCTCAGTCATACATCCTTTGACTTCACTACAAAAATCACATCTCTTATGCCTCGCCTACTTGTTAAAACAGCCCTTGGAACCATTGTGTTTGTTTTAATCGGAAGGATCTTGAACAACTTAAACTCAAAACGATGAAATTCACTTTTATCTCTACATGTACTTTAATGATAGGGCTTCTGGTTATATCTAGTTGCAACACCAATGCGGACAACTCAAATGAAAACAAGTCCGACGCACGTTCACAAGCCATTTTAAACATGAAAAGAGCCACTGATTATCACAGTTACAGCAAACCTGAAGAAGCCGTAGTTACACATCTGGAATGGGACGCAAACGTTGATTTCGAGTCGAGAACGATCCATGCGACAGCGAACTATGCGATAAAGACATCTGAAGATGCAAAGAGAATCCTGTTTGATATCCGCGAATTGGATATTCTCAGTGTGCGTGTAGATGGCATTGAGACTTCATTCGACATTGGAGACGAGCAAGCGTTTATCGGTTCGCCTTTAAGCATCCCACTTTCACCCTCTTCAAAAAGTGTAAGCATTGCTTATAACACGCAGCCTGGAGCAGATGCATTTCTGTGGGTAGAGGGCAGCGAAAACAGCAATCCATTTTTATTTACACAAAGCCAAGCAATCCTTGCACGAACATGGATTCCATGCCAGGACAGTCCGGGCGTTCGTTTTACCTACAGTGCCAAAGTTGAGGTACCGAAAAACCTTATGGCGCTGATGAGTGCTGTTAACCCAACAGAGAAGTCAGCGGACGGTGTGTACACATTTGTCATGGATCAGCCTATCCCCTCTTATTTGCTGGCGCTTGCAGTCGGGGATGTTGAATTTCGAAGTGTGGGAGAACATACAGGCGTATATGCAACGCCTGACCTGATTGACGCGGCAGAATATGAATTTGGTGAAATGGAAGATCTGCTAGTTGCAGCTGAAGGACTTTACGGCAAATATGCCTGGGAACGATATGATTTGTTAGTCCTCCCAGCTGCATTTCCATTTGGAGGCATGGAAAACCCTCGCCTCACGTTTGCGACGCCGACAATTATCGCCGGTGACAGAAGCCTTGTCAGTTTAGTCGCTCATGAACTTGCGCACAGTTGGAGTGGGAATCTGGTCACGAATTCTACATGGGATGACTTTTGGCTCAACGAAGGGTTTACGGTGTATTTCGAACAACGCATCATGGAAGCTGTATATGGGAGAGATATTAGCGAGATGCTTGCGACATTAAGTTACCGTGGGCTCGTGGATGAGGTGAGTGAAATCATGGACCTGAATCCAGACGACACACATTTGCGTCTGCACTTAAAAGGGCGGAATCCTGATGATGGGATGACTGCAATCGCATACGACAAGGGCTATCTGTTTCTCCGAATGATCGAAGAAACTGTGGGCCGTGAGACATTTGATGATTTCTTATCGACCTACTTCAGCAAACATGCTTTCACAGTCATGGATACAGATAATTTCATTGAATACATTGAGCGTGTGCTTCTTTCAGATGAAGACACACGTAAAGCTGTGAATCTCTCTGCTTGGATAGATGGAGCTGGTCTTCCAGACAATTGTCCAAAAGTATACAGCGAACGCATTGAAAAAGTCGACAATGCAGTTGCCAAATGGGCTGAAGGTAGCCTGAACACGACGGACATCCCTTGGGGCGAATGGCTTTATCAGGAACGCTACCGTTTTTTGAAAAGCATTCCCGCATCCGTCACTGTTGAAAAACTCGACGATTTAAACGTCACATTCAAAGTCAGTGAGACTGGAAACAATGAGGTGTTGTTTGCATGGCTAGAGCAATCTATTCTGAAACAGCACACGGATTCATATCCACGCTTGGAGACTTTCTTAATTAACGTGGGCAGAAGAAAGTTTCTGACCCCGTTGTATAGTGCAATGTTAGAAACGGGGCAATCCCAAATGGCAAAAGACATCTACAAGAAAGCCCGTCCAAATTACCACAGTGTCTCTACAGGAACGATGGATGAATTGTTGGCAGACGCTTAGCGAATAACAAACAGGGGTTAACGGATTAACATGACGTAACCGAATACTTCTTTCCTCCAGCTTTCTTCACTGATGCTATGGACTTCTACGCGATAAGAGTAGGTTCCATTGCGAGAGAAATAGTCGCCATCTACACCTACTTTTCCGTTCCACGGTTCGTTTAAATCAGTGGTCTCAAATACGATTTCACCCCAACGATTGAAGATTTGCATTTCAAACCTTTCGGGGTCAATGTCTGAACCCTGAATAAAGAAGGCATCGTTAGTACCATCGTTGTTTGGCGTGAATGAGGTCGGAATAAAGAGGTTGAATAAATCTCTGATTTCCACTTCACGCGTCACTTGGTTCTTGCACCCGAAGATGTCTTCAACTTCTAATTTGACTGCGTAGAAACCACCTACATCGTAAGGAAATGTAAACACAGGATCTTCAACAATCGCAAAACCAAGCGGATTGTAGGCGTTAAAAGTCCACAGCCAATCGATCACGTTGTCGCTTTGAAAACCATCAAAGGAAATCGTCGTGTTGGGAACAGTTGTCGGTTGAGGGTTCGCATAAAAACCGACTGTTGGAAGCGGATATACATTGATGTAAGCTTCTTTTGTCGCTGAATACTCACAGCCTCCTGCAAATGAATTAACCGTCAGACTCACATCAAAAAACCCTGGATAATTATAAATGTGATCCGTATTCATTTCAGCAGCAAGACCACCATCTCCAAACTCCCATACACTGGTCGTAATGAGAGCAGGATCTATCAAGTTAGTAAACGCAAAAGCACCCGTGCCGCAGGCCTTTGTCGTATCTGCCACAAACTCAACATCAATCGGAGACTCAATGGTCACCAACATACACGCTTCAGCGGGTGGCGTCTCACAGTCGTCATTTACAATCACACAATATATGCCTGTAGACGGGGGGACATCCTCTACAATACTTTCATCAATCCCACCCAATTGATTTCCTTCCCACAACCAAGTATAATTGTATCCTGCGCCACTTCCACCAAAAGAAGCTGAAGCATCTAATGTCGCTTCTTCTCCACTGCAGATGTAATCTGAACCTTGTAAATCTGGCATGATCTCGCCCAGCACATTGACATTAATGACTTCATCTGTTGAGGGGCAGCCATTAACATCTGTTGCAAAAACGGTGTAAATCGTACTCGAAAGAGGACTTGCGACAAACGTACCGTCAGCGGTAGACGTCGTATCTCCAGTGAGTGAGTTTACCCAATTGTAAGTCCAACTCTCAGTGGGGTCCTGGTCAGAGGATGCTTCAAGAACAACAGCGGCAGACAAACATATGATTTCGTCTGCGCTTGTTTCAATTTCCATAGGCACAGGGTCAAGCATTTCAAATTCATATGAATAGAGACATCCAGTGTCATCAAACAAATCAACGCTGTACATCCCAGGCGTCAAATTCTGAAGAACATAATCAGAGCCATCAAATAACACGGATTCCTGAAGGATCCCTCCTTCAAAAAATTCAATGGTAAAAGGACCATCACTTAACGATTCGTTGATCGATACAATTAACACACCGTCATCAGCCAAACAAGAAGGCTGTTGATCAGTCACATCATACTCGAATCCAGGCAAGACCATCACAACGTCTGTCGCAGCGCAATTGTCAAAGCCGATAGGCTCAACTGTCAACGTATAGGCTGTGGGTTGTCCATCAAAATCCAACACCGTAGGTTGGGGCACAAGAGGATTGTCTAAGAACTCCGTAGGGCTCCATGACCAATCAAATCCACATGCATCCTGGCCTCCACAACTTACACACCAAGCCAATTCTTCAAAATTGGCAAATCCATCTTGACAATTCACACTGCCATCACTTGTGAGTACGAAAGAAATACAGCCATCCGGATTCGTTGCTGTAAATGTTGTGCCTGGAATATTCGTGTTAAAAGTTTGCAGCAAAGCTCCTGTGCCATTCGGACCATCAAAGACATTGATGAAATCACAACAGGTCTCCATGGTTCCCGAAGAAAAACTTAACGTCATCATGGTTCCATCCCCAACAACATCGGGACAATAGTTGAATACGGTATTTTCATTGTTTGCATAACAATAATCATAGGACCCTCCAGCACCACCACAGTCAGAAGGACCGCTTCCAGTAAACAAGCCTAACAACTGAACGGGATCTTGGCAAAAGATGACATCATCTCCAGCTGTAATGTTTGTTTGAGGGCCTTCTATTACAGTAATATTAACCGTCGTATCCCAGGTACATCCGAAGTTATTTGTCACTTGGTAAGTGAAGTCAAAATCTCCTGGGTTGGGGAAATTTAAATCAACACTGTTCATGTCATCTGAAATAAGCAGTACACCTTCGTCAGCAAGGGTTACCTGCCAGAAACTCGAATCTAACTCTAATCCGATTTCTGGAGTGAACGTTGTCACACCAGGCACAATTTCAGGATTAAAATCTATCCCCCACTCATATAAAAAACCATCATCTCCACCCCATTGGTCGAAGACAGTAAAGCTCCATATTCCATTGAGTGGACATCCAACGAAATCGCAAAGATCACCACAAGGGAGGTATACCCCCGCTGGAATAGGGTCAGCCATATCTGGATTAGAGATATCGTCCAACACCCAATCTGCATCCATGTTCCATGAGTAATCAAAACCTTCATTGTCAGGAAGTCCTAAATTGTTTCCTTCAACATCATCATCGGGCGTACAACCGTTGGGATCGGGAGAACCTGTGGGACCATTCTCCATAAGGATCACCTCTGTTCCGTCGGGACAAGTGACCCACATCGTTAAATCACCTACAAAAGTATGCTCCATATTGGCAGTGATCATCTGAATGTCGTCACAGTCCTCAAGCACTTGACCTTGATCAAAAAAGTCAATGAACAAATCCGACACAAATGGTATCCCGGTGTCATCTGGCAGTGCGACATCTTCTGAAATGCCCACTGGAGGCAAAGCAGTCCAAGTAATAGACTGAACTGGGTTGCCATTGATAAACCCAGGAGAACCCGCACAAAGTGGCGTGGTGAATTCCGCATTGAAAATTGGCAAAGTACTCACAAGCACTTGAATCGGTTGTAGATTGGTGCTGTTACAAGCATTCTCATCCACCACCGTAAGTGTCACAATATATTCACCTGGAACAGAATATGAATGAGACGCCAGTAACCCGTCTGCTAATACATTTGTGGTCTCAACAGAGCCATCTCCCCAATTCCATACAAGAGATTCAAGGAGAAAACCATCAGTTCCAAACGCAGACTCAGCAGAGAACGTAATTACTTCGTCAGGACAAAGCCCCACACTCACAGACCCGACAACGTTTGTAGGGAATGGTTCAGGACTCACCAACTCAAGCCCTGACACTGGATAAGAACATGGCGTCACACAACTTAAGTATGCGGCCCAACCAACATCTCCTCCCGTGGCACCATTGTTACAATCAAACACAAAAGTCAAACATCCTGATGGGTTATTAAAAGAGGCTGTATAGCTGACACCACTGAAACTATTGCCTGTACCTGCACCAACCAAAGGGGCGGAATTATCGGGCCCATCATATACAAACAGAACATCGTTGTTGTTGGGATTGGCATTTGTTTGCAAATCAAACACAGCAAAACTTAATTGAACAGCATCACCGGGCACGCTGGGGCAGAACGTTATGGTTGCATTGTTACAATCATAGGGGTTTTGCGCTCCCCCACCAGCATCTAATAAATTGTTATCTGTAAAAAGGGCATCCTCACCACAAACATACTCCACTTCTGCAGCACTTCCCATTTCATACATTATCGATTGAGCAGATACAAAATCACCACTCAAAATTAAAACGACGGTCAAAATCACCGAAAAAAAACGAGTACTGTGGAGATTATTCATATAGATATAATGTGGCTTCAAGAAGCGCAAGATAAGGATTCATTGACAGTTCTAAACAGACTACCTCTCTACTCTAACAACATCACTATAGAGTCGTTGAACTCCACTGTGGTCTATGCATATTACGGTCCAATAAAAGAGTGAACCGTTATCTGCTAATTTCCCCTTGAGATCTAAACCATTCCATGGAGAATTGTAATCCGTCGTCGCATAAATTTCTTTTCCTGATGCGTCAGAGATCACCAGCTCCCATGTGTCAACTAAAGCTTGTAATCCGAATGGCATAAAATGATCATACCTTCCGTCTCCATCAGGGCTGAATCGTGCCGGTGCTTTAAGATCTGTTCTGTTTCCGAGTTCTATTTTTTCAGAAGCATCGTCTTGGCATCCAAATTTATTTGATGCAAATAGGTTGAGGTGATAGGTGCCGGGAACTGTGAACTCTGCTGTACCACCCTCAGCTACATCACCATCGACAAACCACGTTGAAGCGTTTGTATCTTCTGTTTCATCAGTTAGCTGAACCTCCAGATATCCGTTTGTGACAATCCGAGGAAGGGTCCAGTTAAGTTTCGCCTCAGGTTGAGGATGAACTTCAATCAGATCTTCAATCGTCCTTGTTACAATGGCTCCGTCGTCTGGTGACCTAACAGATAGGGTAACATCAAAGACACCTTTTTCATCATAAACATGAGACGGGAATGGCTCGTTTGAAAAGCTTCCGTCACCGAAATCCCACAACAGGATCATCTTCTCATCCAACCCCATTAAAGAGAAGTCAACCTCAACACCTACACACGCTTGTTTTGTTGAAACCGCAAAGGCCAATTCAAGCGGGTTGGCAATCTCATTCTCAGCAGGCACAATCTCATCAGAACTGACCACTACCACATCGGTTTTCACAACTTCCACATCGGTTTTCACAACTTCCACATCTGGCTTGGCAGTTACCTCAAGCGCGTTTTTGTCGGCATTTTCAATGTCATGTGACGTGTTATTGGGAGACCATTCAACATCCATTTCTGTAACAATGTCTTCACTTAAGACCTCTTCCGATGCTTCATAAACTGTTGATGTTTCCGAATCAGACGCCTCCTCTATAACCACCGCTGGTTCAGTTGAGACATTTGGCTGCGCATCATCTGTGAAAACATAGTGTTGCGCAACCCACATGGTTACTGCGCCAGCAACAACAGCTGCCGCAATAGAAAGCTGAGAGATAATTTTCGATCCGGCCAAGTCAATTCCGATTGCGCCTACTGCCGCAGCCGCTGCAATACGCTCCTTCATACGCCCCCAATCAGGACGAACGTCAGGCTCGTGATTGTCGAGTAGCTCTCGTATTTTATTATCAAATTTCTTATCAGACATGGTCTGTTTTATTCTTCATATTTAACAAAATCTTTCGAAGATTCTTTCTCGCTTTTGCGAGGTTTGACTTCGAGGTCCCAACACTGATGCCTAGGTGATCCGAGATCTCCTTATGCCCCATGTTGTCAAAAAC
>Ga0138260_10337651_pt1 | contig 11228 bp, 11 predicted proteins | sample RNAB_220151111_FD_105235 | JGI IMG/M metagenome (GOLD analysis project Ga0138260, IMG submission 105235) | Metatranscriptomics of polar marine prokaryotic and eukaryotic communities from Palmer Station, Antarctica after 24hr light incubation -... | ecosystem: Environmental > Aquatic > Marine >... | reverse complement strand
CTTTAATAGATTTCACCGACGAATTATTAATAATCAATTGAATTGTAAATGCATTGTATGAATTTATCCAAAAACATAATCGATCTTCTTTTGACCAATTTGCTCCGTAAGGATTAGATACTGAAAGCTCATTTAAATACCTTTGGAATTTTTCAGATTTAGCAATCTCATCATAATTAATAATACCTTCAGTTGAAACATTCTTATCTAGAACTTCAGTCCACAATTGATGAGAGGGTATTTTTGAATTTATTAAAATACTATGGTTCTTCGGTAATAATGATACAGAAACAGCAATTACTATAATTAGATAAAGAAAAGGAAATGTTGCTGTAAACTTCATTAATATTTATTTCAACAAAATAACACTATAAATGATAGAAAGGCTGTCGTAAAACCGACTTTCTTTACGATTTCAATCCTTTTTCTATTGCCATCTTTAATTCCTCTTTTGATGGTGGTTTTGACACAGATCCGACTGCTCCAATATCTTCAACCAATATTTTTTTTTTGCGCATCAAAAATTTGATTGAATATAATCTATTGCCTCGCTGGATTGCCTTTCAATCTGAATAATTAACGATTCAATTTCAGTGAAATTTCCTTTTGAAAAATCATTATATTCTATTTCCTTTGCTAATTCAGATACTGACTTCATACCCATAATTACCGTAGGAGATCTATATTTATGAGCAACTTTACTTAGTTTCCTCCAGTTTTTCTCGTCGAATGCTTTTTTCATTTCTGTAATGAGGACGGGGTAATCATTCCTGAAAAGACTAATCATTTGCTGAACAAAAATGTCATTTCCTTCTGACATATCTCTTAAATAAGATAAATCAACAAAAGGTATATCTCGCTCAATATATTTAGATATTGGTTGTGAAATTACTGAATTAGAAAAAATTAATTTATAAATCAACTCAATAAAATCCTCTTTATTAATTGGCTTTGAAACATGACTAGTCATTCCTGCTTCCAAACATTTTTCGATTTCCTTTTTAAAAGCGTGAGCAGTCATTGCAATAATAGGGACTGCCTGTTTTCTAGTAGTTTCTATGTTTCTAATAACTTGGGTAGCTTCAATACCATCCATATCAGGCATTTGAACATCCATCAAAATAAGATCATAGTCATTCGATTTAACAGCTTTTACAGCTTGTAAACCAGTTTCTGCTAAATCAATTAGTAAATCGAATTGCTTTAGATACATAATAACCAACTTCTGATTCATCATATTATCCTCAGCGAGTAAAATTCTTTTTCCTTTTAATCTATCGTAATCAATCGTTAAACCCTTTTTTTTAATAGTATCTATAACTATATCATCCGCATAACCAAATGGTATATCAAAAGTAAACGACGTCCCTTTCTGCTCTTCACTTTTTACGACTATACTGCCATCCATTAACTCTAATAAATCTTGGACGATAGTTAAACCTAATCCTGTTCCGCCATAATGAGCTTCTCCACCAACTTCCGTTTGCATAAAGTTCTCAAAAATAAGTTCTTGCTTATTTTCTGGAATCCCCACTCCAGTATCCTGTACTTCAAAATCAATATAAATTGCATCATCAACTTTACTTTTAATAGTAATATTGATAAACACACCTCCTACGTGTGTAAACTTGATTGCATTCCCTACTAAATTTATTAATATTTGGTACAACCTTGTTTTATCTCCTTTTACAATCCTAGGGACTTGTGAGTCAATGGAATAATCTAATTTTATTTTTTTATCTTTTGCCTTACCCTCTAGAACCTTACACACGTTTTGTATAATATCATCTACTATAAAATCTTCTTTATCAATAATTAACTTACCAGCTTCTATCTTTGAAAAATCTAAAATATTGTTAACTAGATTATGTAAATTCTCACCCGAAACGTTGATTGCTTGAACAAACTCTTTTTGAATCAGAGTAAGACTCGTTTCGTTCAATAAATTTGCAAACCCAATAATTGCATTCATTGGTGTTCTAATTTCGTGAGACATGTTAGCTACAAAACTTTGTTTCATTTCTGAAGCATTTTCTGCTAGTTTCTTTGCTTCATTAAGAGACTCTTTTCCCTTTACATGATCAGTCACATCTAATGCTAGCCCCTGTATTTCGTTAACCTCTCCATTTTCTAATATTGACGGAGTAAAAGTCACTTCAAAAATTACTTCATTAATTTCGACAGTACACTTTTCAATATTCCCATCTAAAGCTGATGAAAAAGCTGAATTCAATGCTCTATATTCAGAAAACACTTCTTTAAATGACAAGCCTATTACAGAACTAGGCATTGGATTAAATGTTCTCCAATCTTTACCAATACCTAATCTGAAATATCCATCTTTATCTAAAACAAATAAAATAATTGGTGTATTTGAAATAATAGACCCTAACCGATCTTCTACTTTTTTTAACCTAATTTCCGTCTCCTTCTTCTTTCTCTCAAGTTCGCTCACCCTTACGCAATTGCTAATACAATGCGATAAACCTTCGGTATTTAATATACTTTTAGGAATATAATCAGAAGCTCCTGACCTTATAAATTCAACAGCGGTATTAGCATCGGCATAAGAAGTGATTACTATAACGGGAACATCAATTCCTAAACTTCTAATTAATTTTAATAATTCTAGTCCATTTGTACCACGAAGGTGATTGTCAAGAAAAACTAAATCATACTTACTTCCTTTAATCTCTTCTAGCCCTTCTTCGGCAGAAGGACAGTGTTTAAAATTAAATAAAATATTGATGTTACTTAAAACTCTTTCGAAATTTCTAGCATCGACCTTATCATCTTCAATCAATAATATTTTTAAATCTGACACCATCTATTATGAATTATAGAATTTATGAATAAGCCATTTTCTTTTAAATTTCTCTTGAGATTTATGTAATCAATATCGCTATCATCAACTAAAAGTACTTTTAACTTATTCATTCAATATGAATTAGCTAACATTTATAATTCTAATAAAAAAAACTTATCTCATAAGTATATGCTTCTCCCATGTTTTTTTACAAATTTAGTATAGGTGTAATTTGAAAAAAAGTTACGCTTTTTTTGATTTACTAAATAAAATAATTCCCGTTAAAATTATACCTATTCCAAGTACAGTTATCATTGATATTGGTTCACCAAAAATTAGCCAACCTATTGTAAATGCATGGACAACTCCTAAATATTTAAAAACAGTAACATTTGCGGCTTTATCAGACTGTAGTGCTTTTGTCATTGAGACCTGTGCTATTTGCGTAAACACTCCTAATATAATCACTAAACCTAAATCTTCCCAAGAAGGAGGTATCCAAGTTGAAAACAAAAAAGTTAATACTAAAGCCACAGGAGTTCCTACTAGAGGAAAGTAAAAAACAGCAACTAAAGAATGATCCGTTTTTCTGCAAATCCTTATGCAGTTATAAGCTAATCCAGATAGACTTGCGGAACCTAATCCTAGCAAAAGCATTTGAAGTGTCAAACTTAAACTTCCCCATTTTAGAACAGCTATACCAACAATACAAAGTAATAAATACAGCCATTGTTTAATTGAGATTCTTTCCTTCAATAAAAACACAGCTATAATTGCCGTGAATATCGGAGATAAATACTGTAACATAACTGCCGTTCCTAGTGATACGTTTTTTATTAAAACAAACATCATTAGTAAAGCAACAACTCCCGATATACCTCTTAAAAAAAGAATGGGCTTGTTAATCCCCCAAGGGCTTACCTTTAGTAAACGTAGATGAATCAAAGTAATAATTAATGAACCTACACTTCTAAAAAAAACCAATTGAAATTCAGAATATTCATCCATAAACTTGATGATCATATTTACAATTGCGAACGCAAAAGTAGAAAGTACCATCAAGCCAATTGTTTTCCAATTCATATTCTGATTTTTATTAAACCTTAATACAAATCTCGCGTAATTAATCTACTTTCAAAAAAAATAATCACATGACTCAAAAAGTATATATAGTTTCCGCAATAAGAACGCCTCTAGGAAGTTTTGGAGGAGCATTATCAAGTATTCCTGCAACAAAACTAGGAAGTACTGCAATAAAAGGTGCTATAGACAAGATAAATATTAATCCGACTGAAATTAATGAGGTTTACATGGGAAATGTACTTCAGGCAAACACAGGACAGGCACCGGCTAGACAAGCAGCAATGGGTGCTGGGATTCCAAATACAGTTCCAGCTACAACTATTAATAAAGTATGTTCATCTGGAATGAAAGCTGTTATCCTTGCAGCTCAATCTATTCTTTTAGGAGACAATGACATTGTGGTTGCAGGAGGTATGGAAAATATGTCTCAAGTCCCTTATTATTCTAATAGTATGAGATGGGGGTCGAAACTAGGAGATGTTCAATTGGTTGATGGTTTAGTAAAAGATGGTTTAACAGATGTCTACAATAAATACCACATGGGTAACGCTGCTGAATTATGTGCAAAAGAGCATAATATCAGTAGAGAAGATCAAGATAATTTCGCAATTGAATCTTATAAAAGAAGTACAAAGGCGTGGAATGAAGGTAAATTTGATGAAGAAATTGTTGCTGTAGCAGTTCCTCAAAGAAGAGGGGAGCCAGTTCTTGTTGATCGTGATGAAGAATTTATCAATGTTAACTTAGAAAAGATACCAAATCTTCGACCTGTTTTTCAGAAAACAGGATCTGTTACAGCTGCAAACGCTTCAACTTTAAATGATGGAGCCTCAGCTTTAATATTAGCAAGTGAAGCGAAAGTTGAAGAACTTGGATTAACACCTCTTGCAGAAATTATAGGTTATGCAGATGCAGCTCAAGAGCCAGAATGGTTTACAACAGCACCTTCTAAGGCAATTCCGATCGCGATAAAAAAAGCAGGACTAACAAAAAAAGACATTGATTTTTATGAACTAAACGAAGCTTTTAGTGTTGTTGGAATTGCTAACTCTAAAATACTTTCTATAACCCCAGAACAAGTAAATATAAATGGAGGAGCCGTCTCTTTAGGCCACCCTCTTGGCTGCTCAGGAGCTAGAATTATTACGACATTAATTAATGTACTTAAGCAAAACGATGGTACGTATGGTGCTGCAGGGATTTGCAATGGTGGAGGTGGCGCTTCTGCAGTAGTTATTAAAATCTGCTAAGAATAAACTTAATTAGATTATTTTTATGGGTATGAAGTACATTGTATGGCTTTCATGCCTTTTTTTTATTGTCTTGTGAATCAGAAGCTGATGTTAAACTACGTAACAAGTGGAGACTTGACGCTTATATAGAAAACACAGTAAGTCTTGTTACAAACATATCAAATCCTGTTTTCTTTTCGTTCAACAAAGACAGTACTGTAATAATAAATCTTAATAAAAACACTTGCTCTGGTTTATATATAAAAAGTAGTGAAACGATTACTTTAACTGATTTTACTTGCTCAAAAGAGTGTTGCGACTCCACTGTTTCTACTACTGCATTTGAATTATTTACGGACAGTATCCGCACCTTCCATATCAACGGAGAAACACTTAAATTAAAAGGTGAGCACGGAACAACAATGCAACTTAGTTTAGTAAAATAGTTCCTTTTAAGTACAGTTTTCCTTTACCGCTTATTTTTACTCTATTACGAAGAACTTCACAATGTAAAGTTCCTCCTCGTTTTGAAACTTGTTTTGCCGTCAGCTTTTTCTTACCTAAGACTTCACTCCAATATGGAGCTAGAGCTTTATGGGTACTTCCGGTAACAGGGTCTTCATCAATTCCAACAGAAGGAGCAAACATTCGGGACACAAAATCTACATGATCCCCTTTCGCTGTAATAACAACACAAACTGTTTCCACAGACTTTAGTTCAAGCAAGTCTAGTTGAATTAGTGATATTGTAGCTTCATCCTTATAAACCAATAAAGTATTTAGTCCGCATTGAAAAACAGCTTCTGCTTCAAGTCCCAAACAAGCTTTTACCCACGAAGGTTGATTAATTTTCACAACTTCTATTTTCGGAAAATCTAAAATATAAAGATCATCTGATTTTTCGACTTTCAAAATCCCACTCTTTGAATTAAACGCAATTTCCTTAGTATTGAACGCACCTTTTAGATTGATTACAAAAGCAGTTGCTAAAGTAGCATGACTACATAGATCAACCTCTTTTGTAGGCGTAAACCAACGAATGTGATAATGCTTTCCTTCTGAAATATAAAAAGCGGTTTCAGACCAAATTATTTTCGGCAGCAATCTCTTGCATTAATTCATCTTGCAACCAACTATCCAACGGTACAACTGCAGCAGGATTCCCAGCGAACAATTCATCAGTAAAGGCATCTACTTGATATATTTCCAATCCCATTTAGAAAGGGTTTGTTGCAATTACTGTTACCTCAGTAATCATTCCTCTACTATTCATTTCTAACGAAGCAACAATGGTTTCCGAAATCTCAATTGGGGTTAATTTATTATTTTCTAAACCTCGTTCTATTCTGTCGTCTTTTCCAAACGCCGTTGGGACTTCTGATGGATTTATTTGCATTACTCTTACATTAAATCTCCTTAATTCTGCTTGCCAACATTGTGTTAAACCACTTAAAGCAAATTTACTTGATGCGTAAATACTTCCTTGTGCATATCCTTTTGACGCAGCAGTTGAAGCAACATTAATGATGTTACCACTTTTTTGTGTCATAAATACTTGTGATACATACTTTGCCATCATAGTCGCTCCAAAAACGTTAGTAGCGTACACTTCTTGCATTTTCCCTAAATCTAATTCATGAATTAACCCCCATTCAGCGTATCCTGCATTATTAATTAAAACATCAATACTCCCCCACTTTTCTAATGCAAAATCAACAGTCGCTTTTGCTTCTTCTTCAACAGAGACATCTGCATGAAAAGCTGTACAACCTAACTCCAGAGCTACTTTACCTAATTTATCTTTATCTCTACCCGTTATAATTACATTAGCACCTTTAGCCAATAAATCCTTAGCCGTTTGTTTTCCGATTCCTGAACTACCTCCCGTTAAAATAATTTTACTCCCTTGTAATTCCATATTTTTTTGAATAAAAAAAAGCAACTGTTAAAAGTCGCTTTTTATCGTTATTTTTTTGTCCCTTTTATATTTAGCGGCTCTTTCACCTTCTCTTTTAAAAGTGCGATCCTTAAAACATCTTTCGCTGTTTTTACAAAATGAAACTCAATGCCTTTTAAATAATCTTTTCCTATTTTTTCAACATCATGTTTGTTTTCTGTACTTACAATGATCTCTTTTATATTCGCTCGCTTAGCAGCTAATATTTTTTCTTTTAAACCACCTACAGGAAGCACTTTTCCTCGTAAAGTAATTTCACCAGTCATTGCTATATTTGAACGAACTTTACGCTGCGTAAAAGCACTTGCTAAAGCTGTTAACATTGTAATTCCTGCCGAAGGACCATCCTTTGGTGTTGCTCCTTCAGGAACATGAACATGTACATTCCAGTTCTCAAAAACTTCTGAATCTAATCCGTAATCCTCAGCATGAGATTTTAAGTACTCCATCGCTAAAGTTGCCGATTCCTTCATCACATCTCCAAGATTACCTGTTAATGTGAATTTTCCTTTTCCTTTACTTAAAGACACTTCAATAAACAATATATCCCCTCCAACAGCAGTCCAAGCTAGTCCTGTAACTACACCAGCAAAATCATTTCCTTGATATTTATCTCTTTCTCTTGGAGGACCTAGAACATCCAGTATTTTTTTACTAGTTACTCGTGCATCTATTTTTTCTTCTAGCGCTACAGATTTCGCGAATGATCTGATAACTTTCGCAATTGTTTTCTCTAATGATCTAACCCCACTCTCTCTAGTATAGCCTTCTACAATTTTCTCTACAATCGCATCAGGAAATTTTACATGTCCTTTATTTAAACCATGTTCTTTCAACTGCTTAGGAATCAAATGACGCTTTGCAATTTCTGCTTTCTCTTCAAGTGTATAACCAGTCACTTCAATTAACTCTAATCTATCTCTTAAAGCTGGTTGTATTGTACTTAATGAATTACAAGTAGCAATAAACATTACCTTACTAAGGTCGAAATCTTGCTCTACGTAATTATCATAAAAGTTTGCATTCTGTTCTGGATCTAAGGTTTCAAGTAATGCAGATGAAGGATCACCCTGTGCGTCTCTACTGATTTTATCCAATTCATCAAGAATAAATACTGGATTAGCAGATTTAACTTTTCTTAGATTTTGAATAATCCGCCCAGGCATTGCTCCAATATATGTTTTTCTATGACCTCGGATTTCTGCTTCATCTCTAACTCCACCAAGAGACATTCTAACATATTTTCTACCTAATGCTTCAGCAATACTTTTACCTAATGAAGTTTTACCGACTCCTGGAGGTCCATATAAACAAAGGATTGGAGCCTTCATGTTTTTCTTCAATTTCAAAACAGCTAAATGTTCCAAAATCCTATCTTTTACATCGTCCAAACCGTAATGCTCCTTATCTAAAATCTTCTTTGCTTCCTTTAAATCAAAAACATCCTGAGAGTACTTGTTCCAAGGTAGGTCAACTAAAAGTTCTAGGTAATTTAAGTAAACTGAATACTCTGAAGCTTGTGGATTAATCCTTTGTAATTTTTGTAATTCTTTCGTGAAGTGTTTTTTCACAGACTTGCTCCACTTTTTCTTTTTTGCTTTTTTTTGTAAAGCTTTTATTTCTTGATCATTTGCACTACCTCCGAGTTCTTCTTGAATAGTTTTCATTTGTTGATTCAAAAAATACTCTCTTTGTTGATTATCTAAATCAACCTTTACTTTAGATTGAATTTGATTTTTAATCTCCAACATTTGCAACTCATTTGTTAATAAACCAAGAACTTTTGTTGCTCTTATTTGCAAATTACTTTCTTCCAACATTTCTTGTTTCTGTACAACTGTTAAGCTCATATTACTAGCTATGAAATTGACAAGAAATGATGGACTTTCTATGTTTTTAATAGCAAAAGAAGCATCCGAAGGAATGTTTGGAGAATCTTTAATAATCTGAAGTGAGAGGTCTTTCAGAGACGAAATCAAACCTTGAAACTTCTTATCTATTTTCTTTGGCTTAACGTCATCTATCTTTTTAATCTTCCCAAAAAAGTAAGGATCTGTAGAAGTAAATTCTGTTATTTCACATCGCTTTTTTCCTTGAATTATAACTGTCGTATTACCATCAGGCATTCTCAATACCTTCATGATATGCGCTACTGAACCAATTTTATTGATATCACTTGGTTCTGGGTCTTCTTTACCTACATCTTTTTGAGAAACAACTGCAATTGTTTTGCTTCCTTTATAGGCATCGTTAACCAGCTTAATAGACTTGTCTCTTCCCACAGTAATAGGAATTACAACACCTGGAAATAAAACAGTATTTCTTAAAGTAAGAATCGGTAATTCATTTGGAATTGAAGCATCCATTAATTCATCATCCTCTTCAGAGGTTAATAAAGGAATAAATTCAGCTTCTGCATCTATAATATTATCTAACATTAAATTTCTAAAATCGAATATGCTTTGCATCATTTTTTCTTTGCGACAAATTGGCGTAGCGAAACATTATAAAATGTCAATAAAAGCCTATAATTCATCATTTTTAGTACTTACCTATATTTGTCAAGGGATATGCCAATCATAACATGCAGTCATATTGACATTTTATTGATCAATCAAAAAACTCAAGAGGATTTTCTTGAATATTCTTTAAAATATCATGATCTAGTTTCGTCAAATGCTCTCCAGCCATTTTTGCAATATTCACATTAACGCTCCAAGCTCTTCCAAATTGGTAAACATCATCTTTTCCCCAACTAAAAGACGGAATATATTTAGGCGGAAAGCCTTCACCGAAAACATTTGCGTTTACGCCTATTACTGTCCCTGTATTGATCATTGTATTAATTCCAGTTTTAGAATAATCGCCAAAACAAGCGCCAATAAATGTTTCTCCACTAACTTCTAAAGTTCCCGTTTCGTAATCCCAAACCTTTGCACCTGAAAAAGTGTTTTTAAGATTTGAACAATTTGTATCGGCGCCTAAGTTAACCCATTCACCAACAATTGAATTTCCTAAATAACCATCATGAGATTTATTAGAATACCCTTGTATAATAGAGTTTTTCACTTCTCCACCTATTCTACATTTTGGCCCTACTGAAGTTGGCCCATATATTTTAGCACCCAATTTCACTTTTGATCCATCTAAAATAGAGAAACCTCCTCTAATAATAGCACCTTCCATCACCTCAACGTCTTTCCCTATATAAATAGGTCCAGCATTAGTATTCAAAGTACACCCTTCTAAATATGAACCTTCTTCTATAAAAATATGACTAACATCACCTATCAATGTATTGGTATTTGATAAAGGTTGTGAAACTCTATTTACTGTAATTAAATTAAAATCGTTTTCAAGTTCTTCTAGATTCACTTTAAATAAGTCCCACCAATGATTAATTACAGTAACATCACTTTCAAACTTCTTAGTGACTAAACCTTCCCAGCTTTCTTTCTTAAAACCTATTTCAGATTTGATAGCCATCCAACCTTCTTCACCAACAAGCATCTCACCATTTTTCAGAGAAGAAATAGCCTCCAAGTAACTAGCGTTAGGTAAATACTTAGAATTTAATATTAGTGAAGGACCATCAAATTCTATGAAAAACTTTTGATTTAAGTAGTCTTCAGAAACAGATACAGAATCGGTCTCTAAATATCTGTCCCATTTTTCATGAATTTTTAAAATTCCACATCTTACATGAGAAACAGGTCGTGTATAAGTTAAGGGCAAGAATTTCTTCCAATTCGAATCAACTAAAACAGTTTTCATAAACAGTAAATAAATCGTACTTGAAGATAATAATTCTTAAACAAAAAAAAGCCATTCCGTAAACGGAATGGCTCATTGAATTTTATAAAAAACCTTAAATTATTTATTAAGGTGTTTTGCGAATCTGTTTTTGAACTTATCAATTCTACCAGCAGTATCAACAATCGTTGATTTACCTGTGTAAAATGGGTGAGAAGTGTTAGAGATATCTAATTTGAATAAAGGATACTCTGTACCATCTACTTCAATAGTGTCTCTTGTGTCAGCACATGATTTTGTAATGAACTGATGATCGTTTGACATGTCTTTAAAAACAACGAATCTATAATTTTCTGGATGTATACCTTTTTTCATCTCTAATAATATTTAATGGCGG
>Ga0138260_10751370_pt1 | contig 11356 bp, 9 predicted proteins | sample RNAB_220151111_FD_105235 | JGI IMG/M metagenome (GOLD analysis project Ga0138260, IMG submission 105235) | Metatranscriptomics of polar marine prokaryotic and eukaryotic communities from Palmer Station, Antarctica after 24hr light incubation -... | ecosystem: Environmental > Aquatic > Marine >... | reverse complement strand
CTATAAAATTGGCCATATACTTATGCAATTGAGCATCGAGCTCTGGACTAATAGCTTTTTTAGTACTAATTTCTGTTAGCATAGAAGCACCATCTTGACTTAATGAAACAATTAATGCTTTTTCAAAAGCACCAATACGATTAATTTCTAACTTGTCTAAATAACCTTTCACTCCAGCGAACAAAATACACGTTTGTTGTTCAACAGTCAATGGAGAAAATTGTGCTTGCTTTAATAACTCAGTCAATTTACTTCCACGATTTAACAAATGTTGAGTAGCAGCATCTAAATCAGACCCAAATTGAGCAAATGCAGCAACTTCTCGGTACTGGGCTAACTCTAACTTTAAAGTACCTGCAACTTGCTTAATAGCTTTGATTTGAGCAGCTGAACCTACACGACTTACTGATAACCCAACGTTTAACGCTGGTCTTACACCTTTGTAAAAAAGCTCTGTTTCAAGAAATATTTGACCATCTGTAATCGAAATCACGTTTGTCGGAATATAAGCAGAAACGTCACCTGCTTGAGTTTCAATTACAGGCAATGCAGTAAGTGAACCTAATCCGGCGTCTTTACCCATTTTAGCTGCTCGTTCTAGTAAACGTGAATGAAGATAAAATACATCTCCTGGATACGCTTCTCGACCTGGTGGTCTTCTTAATAATAAAGACATCTGACGATAAGCTACTGCTTGTTTACTTAAATCATCAAAAATTACTAAAGAATGCATTCCATTATCTCGAAAATACTCACCCATTGTTGTACCTGTATATGGAGCTAAAAATTGCAAAGGAGCTGCGTCTGAAGCAGTCGAAGCAACAATTATAGAATATTTAAGTGCACCTGCAGCTTCTAAAATTTTTGTAACTTGAGCTACTGTAGAACGTTTTTGCCCAACTGCAACGTAAATACAATATAGTTTATTAGTTTCATCACCTGCATCATGCATTGGTTTTTGGTTAATTATTGCATCAATTGCGACAGCAGTTTTTCCTGTTTGACGATCACCAATAATTAATTCTCGCTGACCTCTTCCAATCGGAACTAAAGCATCTACAACCTTTAAACCAGTTTGCATTGGCTCGTGAACTGATTTTCTAGGAATTATACCTGGTGCTTTAATTTCTACTCTAGCACGCTTAGAACTAATGATAGGACCTTTTCCGTCAATTGCAACTCCTAAACCATCAACCACTCGACCAAGCAACTCTTTTCCAACGGGTACATCAACAATAAAATTCGTTCTCTCGACAATATCACCTTCTTGAATTAATCTATCGTTACCAAAGATAACAACACCTACATTATCATCCTCAAGATTTAATGCCATACCTTTTATTCCTGAGTTAGGAAATTCACACATTTCTCCTGCTTGAATTCCTCCCAATCCGTATATACGAGCAATTCCGTCTCCTATACTTAAAACTCGACCAATCTCGTCAATGTTGACGTCTGAATAATAACTTGCTAATCGTTCTTCAATAATACCTGTTAATTCAACTGCTGAAAATGCCATGAGTATTTTTTTATTAAGTTTTAAACTACCTAAGAGAAGATGAACTTCTGACCTGAAGATTTTCAGTCTTTCGCTCTACCACTGAGCTACTTAGGTTTACAAATGAAATAGAATTTATTTCACTTGCTTTTCTGAATAATTAAATACAGAAATGAATTATACTATTATGCAAAATTAATGCCAGTGGCGTTGGCCAAAGGAAAAAAGTCATAAGAAATATGCAACAAAAAGACAAAAATAGAGAGTTTTCTTTTGATAAGCTATTTAAATTGTTAACTCTCGTTTCTGAATCAAAAAACATTAGCTTAATAATCCGTATGTAATAAAACGAGGCAGCAACACTCGTCATAACCCCTATTATAGCCAAAAAATACATTTCCATGTTAATTGCAGAAATAAAAATGAACATTTTACTAAAGAAACCAGCCAATGGTGGAATTCCACACATCGAAAACATTACTATTGCAAATGAAAAAGCTAATTGGGGATTTGAAATAAATAAACCAGATAAATCATTCAAATATTTTAATTTACTCAAATTTCCCTGTCTTCTAATAGATAAAAGTATTGAAAAAGTTGCTATAGTCATTATTATGTAAATGATTATATAAAAAAACGTAGCGTAAATTCCTTCAATAGAACCTGAACTAACTCCGATTAGCATATAACCAATATGTCCTATTCCACTATATGCTAACAATCGTTTTATTTTAGTTTGCCACAAAGCCCCCAAAGTACCTACGATCATTGAAAGTATAGAACATAAAATTAAAACTTCTTGCCAAGGTAATAACAAACCATAAAAAACATACGAAAATAATCTAACAACTAGGCTTAAAATTGCAATCTTAGGAACAATTGCAAAAAAAGCTGTTATAGAAGTAGGCGCTCCTTCATAAACGTCTGGTGCCCATAAATGAAATGGCGCAGCAGACAATTTAAAAAGCATTCCAATTAAGATAAATAAAACACCTAAAACAATCGCATTACTGATCTCTGCGTCAACGGTTTTATCAATAGTTGAAAAAACATGAAATAATTGCTGATAATTTGTCGTTCCTGTAAAACCATATAACAAAGAACACCCAAAAAGCAACAAACCTGATGAAAAAGCTCCAAGTATAAAATACTTTAAACCTGCTTCAGTTGAAAACTCTGACTCTCTTTTTAATGAAGCTACTATATACATACAGAAACTTTGTAGCTCAATGGCTAAATACATTGCAATTAAATCATATGATGAAATAACTAACATCATACCTACAACTGCCAGAATCATCAATATTACATATTCAAAACAGTTTAAATTTTCAAACTTACTATAATCTATGGCTAATACTAAAGTAACCATCGTTGACAATAAGATAACGCTCTTTACTAAAATACTAAGATTGTCGAAAATTAATAAATTATTGAAAGCTATTACGCCTATTAATGGGTTAGAAATATTAAGCAGAAAAGCAAAAAATAAAATTTGAACTCCAAGCCATGTAACGTTTCTGATCAAAATAGGATACCCTAAATGCGGGGAAGTACTATAAATAACTGCATAAACGATAAGAAAATTGATTATAACGAGTATAAAAATCTCTGGAATTGCAGCGATCCAGTCGATATTAAAATTAAATTCCATAATATTTATTTCTTGTAATCTAAATAATTTCTAAAATATTTGAGACGCTTACATGCATAACATCTAAAAAAACCTCTGGATAAATTCCCATCCAAAGTGTACAAATAACTAAAGGTGATAACACTGCAACTTCTCGTTTAGTTACATCACTATAATTTGAAATATAATGAACTTTTAATTGACCGAATAAGATTCTATTACATAACCAAAGTGAATAAGCAGCGCTTAAAATCATTCCTAAACAAGCAATAAATGTTACTAAAGTATTACTGCTAAAAGCTCCAACTAATGTTAAAAATTCTCCTGAAAAACTACTCATTCCAGGGAAACCCAAATTAGCAATAGAAAAAAATAAAAAAAATAAAGTGTATATTGGCATCACTTGAGCTAGCCCAGTATAATACTTGATCATTCTTGTATGATGCCTATCATATAAAACGCCAACACACAAGAATAATGCGCTCGAAACAAAACCGTGACTTAACATTATCAAAATACTTCCTTCTATACCTTGTAAATTTAGACTAAAAATACCTATTGTGACAAAACCCATATGAGCTACTGATGAATAAGCGATTATCTTTTTTAGATCAATCTGCCTAAGAGTTGTAATCGAAGTATAAACTACTGCAATAATACTCATCAAATAAACTAAAGGAGTAAAAAAAACACTTCCATCTGGGAACAAAGACAATGAAAATCTAACAAGACCGTATGTACCCATCTTTAATAAAATACCTGCTAAAATTACAGAGCCTGCAGTTGGTGCTTCAACATGTGCTTCAGGTAACCAAATATGAAAAGGCACCATCGGAACTTTTACTGCAAATGAAGCAAAAAATGCTAACCATAGTATAATTTGTTTTTTTTCCGAAAAACTTACATTAAGTAATAATTGAAAATCTGTGGTTCCAGCCTCAAAATATATAAGAAATATCGCTAAAAGCATTAAGACTGAACCAATTAATGTATAAAGAAAAAATTGATAAGCCGCTTTGATTTTTCGTGTTCTAGATCCCCAAATACCAATAACAAAAAACATTGGAATTAATATACTTTCAAAAAATATATAAAATACTAAAACATCTAAAACTGAAAAAACAAATATTAAAATCGCACCCATTCCTAAAAAACAAATGTAATACTCTTTTTCATACTTAATTACTGAATCCCAGCTTGTTAAAATACAAATAGAGATTAAAAAAGTACTTAACAAAATAAAAAAGACTGATATACCATCAACGCCTATAAACAAATGCAAATTTAGAGATGGTAACCACTCTAAATATTCTAAGAACTGAAACTTAGAAGTTGAATTATCAAATAAAATAAATAAGAAAAGAGAATACACAAAAGCAACAAGTGATGTTACAAAGGCACACGATTTTATCAAGTTAACTTGAGTTTTAGGTATACCTAAGATAATTAAGATCCCAACAAATGGGATCAATATAAGCCATGATAGAATAAAATCAAACATAGTTAGTTTTGTTTTACGGTAGTTTTATAACAAAATAGTTAGTAAACATTAAAGTCATAATCACAATAAAATATAAATTTATATCAATCAACGATGCAAATATAGGCCATAACAAAAGTTTAGTCATAAATAAAATAACACCAATAAACATTATAAAAGCATACTGATGAACTAAGCCTGACTGTAAGTTACTAATCTGTCTGCTAAAAATTATCGTTAAAAAAGTAAAACCTTTTGGGCCAAATAATTCAACAATACCTTTATCAATAAGCTTGTAAGTTGTATTATAACCCAACTTTAAAATAACACCTCCAATCAATTCATTCTGAAGTCTATCAAATAACCAACGCCTATTTAAAAATATATAAACTCTTCTACCAAGTGGCTGCGTACATAAATCAAATAAGAAATCTTTGCACAAGTGAAACATCATCACTGATAAGCAAGCTCCAGATAAACTTACAATCACCGGAAGCCATTTAATATGTGTAGGTATAAACTCAGCGTCAATCATAGTCAAGTTTTCAGGTGATATAAAAATCGAGTTATTCCAAAAAGGCGTTCCTAATCCAATAAAAATATCTTTAGTAAAATAACCTATAAATATACTCCCAATACATAATATAAATAACGGTATTGCCATTGGAAGTGGCGCATCATGAGCATTTTGAATTGCGTTTTTGAAACCATTAGGATTACTGATAAAGGTTAGATAAATCAACCGAAACGAATAAAAAGCTGTGATTCCTGCAGATAACACTCCAAGCCAATGAGCAAATGTACCATGAAGGCTATATTTTGCATATGCAATTTCAAGTATAACATCTTTTGAATAAAAACCTGTCAAAAATGGAAAACCCATTAAAGCCAAAGATCCTATCAAAATCATCACATAAGTATAAGGCAACACTTGTAATAATCCTCCCATTCTTCTCATGTCTTGTTCATCATTTAAGGCATGAATAACAGAACCCGCACTCAAAAATAATAAAGCTTTGAAATATGCATGATTTATTAAATGAAACATACTTACAGAGTAATTAGATAAACCACAAGCAAATACCATATAACCCAGTTGGCTACAAGTAGAATAAGCAATAACCTTTTTTAAATCATTTTGCACTAAACCAATAGTCCCGGCGATAAAAGCTGTCAGCGCTCCAAAAATGGTGATTATTGTTAAAGCTAAACCAGAATGCTCATATAAAGGAGAACAACGAATAATTAGATATACTCCTGCTGTAACCATAGTAGCTGCATGAATTAATGCTGATACTGGTGTAGGACCTTCCATTGCATCAGGCAACCAAGTATGGAGACCTATTTGAGCTGACTTTCCTATAGCCCCAACAAATAATAATAAACCAATTGCTGACAAGGCATCTACTTCAAAACCCAACAAGCTATAGCTTGCACCAGAAACGTGTGGTACTAAACTAAAAACAACTGAATAATCGCATGTTTTAAAAATAATGAAAATTGAAAATACGCCAAGAGCTAATCCGACATCACCAATTCTGTTTATCACCATTGCTTTTATTGCCGACTTATTTGCTTGCAGACGTGTAAACCAGAAATTTATTAATAAATAAGAGCACAAACCGACACCTTCCCAACCAAAAAAAAGTTGAATAAAATTATCCGCTGTTATAAGCATCATCATAAAAAATGTAAATAATGACAAATAAGCCATGAATCTAGGTTGGTGAGGATCATGACTCATGTAACTAGTTGAATACAAATGTACTAAAGTTGAAATTAATGTTACCGTAAAACACATTGACACAGTTAAACTATCAAAATAAAAACCCCAACAAGCATCAAACATCTCGCAATCCAACCAAGGTGAAAGTTTGATATAGCAAGGTGAACCTGAAAATCCAACTTCAAAAAATAAGACTATTGAAATTATACAAGCAAGACCAATGCCAAAAGTACTAACAAACGCAGCACCTTTTGGCGTTAAAAATCTTCCAAAAAAACCACTAAGTATAGAACCCATCAAAGGTAAAAATATAATACTTAAATACATAATTAATTAACCTTTCATTAAATCAATAAATTCAATAGCAATTGTCCCCCTCACTCTATAATAAATTACTAATATAGCTAATCCAATAGCAGATTCTGCTGCTGCAACCGTTAAAACTAAAAGAGCAAACAATTGTCCTAAAATATCATCTAAAAATACAGAAAAAATTATAAAATTGAAATTTATAGACAATAACATTAACTCGATCGACATTAATAAAATTATAATATTCTTGCGATTTAAAAAAATCCCTGAAAGACCAATCAAAAATAAAACCATAGCGACGAATAAATATTTGGTCTGGCTAATCATAAGCTTTTTTTATTTAAATTAAACTATCAACTAAGTTAAGAAATACTTTATACTAACCAATCTAAACCAACAAATATACCAGAAATGAAAAGCACCCAGCCAAGAGAAAAAGGTAAAAAAACTTTCCACCCAAGGCGCATTAATTGATCATACCTATAACGAGGAAATGCTGCTCGGACCCATACAAAAACAAATAATAAAAATGTTGTTTTTAAACCAAACCAAATAACACCTGGAATCAGAGTGAAAGGCATAACTTCGAATAACGGCAGCCAACCACCTAAGAAAAAAATATTTACCATGCTACACATTAAAATCATGTTAGCATATTCTCCCAAGAAAAATAAAGCAAAACCCATTGCCGCGTATTCAGTGTTGTATCCTGACACTAGCTCAGCTTCGGCTTCTGGTAAGTCAAAAGGAGCTCGGTTTGTCTCTGCTAAAGCAGAAACAAAGAACATTAAAAACAAGGGAAATAAAGGTACACAATACCATATTTCTTTCTGAGCGTTTACTATTTCTGTTAAGTTTAATGATCCTGCACATAACAAAACACACATTATAATCAAACCAATAGAAACTTCATAAGAAACCATTTGAGCTGCTGATCGCAGAGCGCCTAAAAACGCATATTTTGAATTACTTGACCACCCAGCAGTTATTATTCCATAAACACCTAAAGAAGAGATAGCAAAAACAAACAAGACCCCAACATTCAAATCAATTAAAACCATATCATCTCCAAAAGGAATTACGGCCCAAGTGAGTAAAGCTAATAAAAATGTAACAATTGGGGCCATAATAAAAATAACAGTATTAGCACTACTTGGTAAAATAGTTTCTTTCACTAATAATTTTAGTCCGTCAGCAAGTGGTTGTAACAAGCCAAAAAGACCAACAACATTAGGCCCTCGCCTTTGCTGCATACTTGCCATTACTTTTCTCTCGAGAAGAGTTAAATAGGCGACTGCTATTAACAAAGGGATAATTAAAGCTAAACTTTTTAATACTACGTTTAAAATGATCAAAAAAACTGTCATATATTTAAATCTTTTTATTAACTAGGTTAGTTGCACCCTCAAAATCTCGTTGTAATTGTTTGAAGATATCTTGTCTTCTCACGTCACTTCTTCTATGAAGTGTCAAAGCAATAGCCCCAATCATAGCAACTAATAATATTACACTTGCCATAATAAAAAAATATGAATAATAAGTAAATAAAACACTACCAATAACGTCAACATTCGTTGGTGATATAACAGAATCAATCCAAGAAATGTTAACTAAAAATTCATTTTGAAGAATGCTGTATTCAGATTTATTAAACTCGAAACCATCCACCGAATTTAAATCTCCTTCAATAATTAAATAAATTTCAAACAAAAATAGAACGCTTAAAAATAACCCGATTGGAAGATAACGATAAATAGAGCTACTTGATTCGGAAATCTTAATATTTAACATCATCATAACGAATAAAAATAAAACAGCTACTGCTCCAACATAAACTATTAAAAATAACATAGCTAAAAATTCTACTCCTAAAAGAATCAACAAACCAGCTGTATTAAAAAATACAAAAACTAAAAAGAGAACAGAATGAATAGGGTTTTTTGAAACAACTGTACAAAAGCCAGATGTCAAAGCTAATGTTGCGAACAAATAAAATAAGAAAATATCAAAATTCATAATTCATTTTTAAATTTATTATCGATACAAAGACTCAGAGGCTAAATTTTCTCTAATTTCCCACTCCCAACGATCACCGTTTTTTAAAAGCTTTTCTTTATTATAAATCAACTCTTCATGAGTTTCAGTAGCATACTCGAAGTTTGGTCCTTCTACAATTGCATCTACAGGACAAGCCTCTTGACAAAAACCACAAAAAATACATTTAGTCATATCGATGTCGTAGCGAGTAGTTCTTCGACTACCATCACTTCTTGCTTCAGCTTCAATAGTGATTGCCTGAGCAGGACAAACCGCCTCACATAACTTACAAGCGATACAACGTTCTTCACCCGAAGGATATCGTCTAAGAACATGCTCTCCACGAAATCGAGGACTTAAAGCGCCTTTTTCAAATGGATAATTTAAAGTTACCTTTCTTCGGAAAAAATATTGTAAAGTCATCCACATACCTCTAAAAAGCTCTGTTAAAAAAAGAGTTTGTATACTCTTGTCAAAATACTTATTTGTCATACTATGAATTTTTATTTTGTATCCAATGGGTTGTAGTTAAATTAATTAACTACAGATAAAAACCATAAATATGCTTTTTAAAAGACTTATTATCAGTAAATCGATGATTACGTTTGAAACTAGCTTTGATTGTAAATCATGCATATAATCGCTAACTATTGTATGAATACCCGTTTCAAAATGAATAATAATTAATAAAAACAAAAACAACCCTAAAACAAGATTATTTAAAACGCTTATAAGGATAATCAGAATGACCAAAAAAATAGCAGAAGTCCTTTGAGTAAACCAATGAAGAAACCCTTGATTGAACATTCTAAGAAAATTATTTAACATCTTTTAAATTTTATATTAATATACTAATTACTACAATCGCTAAAACTAAACTTAAAACAATTCCACCCGTAACATACAAATTCTTTATTTCAAGCCCAAAAGCTAAATCCCAAGATAAATGTCGTATACCATTTATTAAATGAAAAGATATAGCAAATAAAACAAAATAACCGACTGCTAATATGAACAATGAAAATAAAGACATCAAATCAAAAGAAAAACAATATTGATAAGAAGAACCAACAAAAAAAAGATTAAAATAAAATAATATCGAACTAAAAATAATTAATAAAACGAGAATTGAACCAGTAATTCTGTGAAATATTGACAAAACAGAAGTTAACTGTGGTTTGTAAACTGTAAGATGAGGCGAAAGCGGACGAATTTTTTGTTTCATGATTTTTAGATTTCTAATAAAGAATACAATTGTTGAACAACCATCAAATAATTTCTTTTAGCGAAAGTAGGATTCGAACCTACGCATACGAATTATGATCCCGGTGTTCTACCACTGAACTATATCGCCACAATTCAATGCCTGTTTTCAAAAACTCAAATAATAAACAAAATACAAGTAAGAAAAAATATAAAATGAAATGATAAATTTTAAAAATTAATGGACGACTTTTATCACAACTTTAAAATTTGTATTTCTACAATCGTCGTGATTTAAAAAACCCATAAAACAAAGCTTGATAATTTTAGCTTGATCTTAATGATGACTTTTAATCTAACTGGAATTTCGCTGATTAAAATCATAATTATCCTAAAGCTTCAACTAAGATAACAAACACTTAAAATAAACTTACTGTTAGGTTGCTACGCGAATACAAGTCAAAAAATATAAGTACCTGACTTATCTAAAGCAATCACCTTAAATGATACGTGAACTTTCTTTTGGTCACACTCTTAATGCAAAATGATAAAATAAATAGTAAAGTTGTCTTAAAACTTCAGCTAAAATAATAAACTTGTTATTTAACCACCACAAAAAAACAAGTCAAAAATATTAAAAGCTGACTTATCCAAAACAATAACCTAAAATAATATATTAAATTCCTTTTAATCAATACATTAACCCTAAATGACAACATGAAAGCTGAGGTTATCCCAAGACCCCAGCCAAAGCAACAAACGCATAAAATAAACTTGCCAGTGAACCAACATCAAAAGACAAGCCAAAAAATATAAGCACTTAACTTATCCAAAACAGTAGCCTAAAATAATACATTGAATTCCTTTTAATCAATGCATTAACCCTAAATGACAACATGAAAGCTGGAGTTATCCCAAGACTCCAACCAAAGCAACAAACACATAAAATAAACTTGCCAGTGAATCAATGTGGAAAAACAAGTCAAAAGAATATAAACAGCTGACTTATCCAATAAGGAAGCCTACAATAAGATGTTGGACTCTAAATGATAACATAAAAATATAAGTTATCCCAAAGTACCAGTCAAAACAATGGACACAAAAAATGAACTTACTATTGAATCAACACGAAAAAACAAGTCAAAAAATATAAGAGGCTAACTTGTCCAAAACAAGAACCTAAAATAATATCTTGATGTTAGCGATAACTTTTAAACTATCTGAAATTTCATTAATTTAAAAATCGCGGTTATCCTAAAACTTCAGCTAAAATAATAAACTTGATGTTAGTTAATCAGCATAAAAAGACAAGTCAAAAAATATAAGCGCCTAACTTATCCAAAGTAATAGCCTAAAATAATATATTGAATTCCTTTTAATCAACATATTAACCCTAAATGACAACATGAAAACTGGAGTTATCCCAAAACCCCAGCCAAAGCAATAGACACACAAAATAAATTAGCT
>Ga0138260_10542647_pt1 | contig 11387 bp, 10 predicted proteins | sample RNAB_220151111_FD_105235 | JGI IMG/M metagenome (GOLD analysis project Ga0138260, IMG submission 105235) | Metatranscriptomics of polar marine prokaryotic and eukaryotic communities from Palmer Station, Antarctica after 24hr light incubation -... | ecosystem: Environmental > Aquatic > Marine >... | reverse complement strand
AGGTCTAACTGCTTTTTAGACTTAAAGTTAGGCTCTACCTGATGTTGAGCAGCGTTTATCACCTGGGTTAGGCGCAAGTCTCCCGCACCCAAAGCGGCATACATGTCATCTATGTGTTTAAAATTAATCTCGGTAGCAATTAGGCCGTAGTCTACCCCAGTAATAGCCATCCGGCGCATTTCGCGCTCTACTAAGTGGCGTCCAGCCGCAGTATTTTTATCTTTGTCTAGTTGCTTGAAATAGTGCCCTATTTTAGCCCGTGTGCGCCCAGCAGCTACATAACCCAAGTTTGGATTCATCCAGTCTCTGCTTGGTGCGCCACCTTTAGATGTCATTATAGAGACTTGATCTCCAGTTTGAAGGCCATAAGTTAATGGCACTATACGTCCATGTATTTTTGCCCCACGACAGGTATTGCCTACTTCTGTATGCACCCGGTATGCAAAGTCGATTGGCGTCGCACCGTTTGGTAAATCGACTACATGTCCATCAGGTGTAAACACATAAATACGGTCTTGGGCTACATCACCTTTAACCTGATTGACAAACTCATCGCCATCACCTACTTCATCATGCCACTCTAGGACCTGGCGCAGCCAGGCAAGTTTATCGTCATATGAATTACCTGTGCTATTAACATCAGTGCCTTTGTACAACCAATGGGCACAAACACCAAGCTCAGCTTCATCATGCATAGCAAAGGTACGAATTTGAATTTCTACCACTTTACCTTCTGGTCCAATCACAGCCGTGTGGAGGGAGCGGTAACCGTTTTCTTTGGGGGTAGCTATATAGTCGTCAAATTCTTGAGGAATGTTGCGCCACAATCCATGTACGATACCCAAGGCGGTATAACAATCAGTGAGTTCTGGCACCAGCACACGCACTGCACGCACATCGTAGACTTGGGAAAATTCGATGTTCTTGCGTTGCATTTTTCGCCAGATACTATAGATATGCTTAGCTCTACCCATCACATCTGGCACAATGCCCGCACCTGTGAGTTGAGCGGTTAGATTAGCTAAGACGCGCTCAATATAATCTTGCCGATCCATACGTCGCTCATCTAAAAATGACGCAATTTCTTTATAAGCATTGGGTTGAAGGTAGCGAAATGAAAGGTCTTCAAGTTCCCATTTGATAGCACCGATACCTAAGCGGTGCGCTAATGGAGCGTATACATCAAACACTTCTCGGGAAACCAAATAACGTTTTTTTCGATCGACGGTCTTTACTGCTCGAATAGCACATGTGCGTTCAGCCAGCTTGATCAGCGCAACACGCACATCATCTACCAAGGATACAAGCATCTTACGAACGTTAGTCAGCTGACCATCCGACTGGCCTAAAATACTATCTCGCGTGGGGCTTTGTAAGCTACTTATGGCAGCCATTTGCAACACCCCATCGATTAGCGAAGCTACTACGGGGCCAAAATCCTCCTTAACATCTTTTAAGGATAGCTTGTCTTCACGCACTGCACGGTACAAAACTGCAGCCACTAGCGTTTCTTCATTCACTTGCAAAGTCGTCAGTATTTCGGCCATTTCAAGACCAGTACGAAAACAATCGACTTCTTCAGTGGCCCAAATATCTTCACTTTTGCTGGCGTGGTCACGCACTTCTTGGGCCAGTTCACATGCCTTTTGCAGTCCACTTGTATCAGCCAACTTCACTATATTTTGTAAGCCTTCCATCCAAGCTTGGATATCAACATTACCATCGGCATGAGTTGGGTGAACTGCGCGTACCTGTACCATGATTAAATCCCATCCGTTGGCACACCAGTGTACGCCGTTATCCTAGTTCCTCGCCCATTACTTGTACATTACTTTCGAACAAGTAGGGCCATCACTTCTAAGTGGGGAGTATGAGGGAACATATCAATACAACCTACTTTATTAACTTGCAGCCCTAGGGTTTGAAATTCTTTTAAATCCCGAGCCATAGATGCTGGATTGCAGGACACGTAGACAAGGCGTTCCAGTGGCTGACCTTTAAGTAAAGAAGCGATGCCTTTAGCGCCTGCACGTGGAGGATCTAATAGGGCCTTATTAAACGACTTTCTTTGCCATTGCTTACGGGCGCTAGCTTCAAACAAATCAGCGTGTTCAAAATCTACTAGAGCAAAACCGTTACGCCTGGCATTTGCTCTACCTTGCTTAACCATGTCGTAATCACCCTCAAGGGCCAATACTGTAACATGTTGGTCTGCCATGCTGGCAATAGGTAAAGAAAAATTACCCACACCACTAAATAAATCTAGTATCTGATCGCCAGCCTGAGGATCAAGCCACTCTAAGGCTTGGTTTATCATACCTTGGTTGACTTTGGTGTTCACTTGAACAAAATCTTGCACTGCAAATTCCAACTCGATAGGTTTTTCCACGCCAGTCACTGACACACTGTAACTTAATCCCTCTTTGGCTCCATGCAACCAAAGATCATCGTGATCAGTTTGCTGGCAGATTAAGCTTATTCCACGCTGTTTTCCAAACTCAGACAACAATAGCTGGTCAGCAGTAATTAGGGTGTCTGACACTTTCAAACTTATGCATGGAGCTGCATTTGCTTGTAGTAGCTCTACATGAGTCACCCATTGGGTGTGCTCCATCTCAACTAATACATCATGCAAAGGCCCTAACAGATCAGATAGAGCAGGTTCCAATACTGGGCATTGAGTAATAGGCACAATGTGTTTATGACCACTTTGGCGAAAGCCTAACAATAAGGTTTTGCTGTCTGCAAAGTAACGTGTGGCAAGTTGGGCTCTGCGCCTGTAACCCAGGCTTTCACCCACAATTGGCTGTGCCCATTGCTGTGGTTCAATATCAGCTAAACGCCTCAATTGCTCAGCGATTGCGGCCTGCTTGTGGCTAATTTGAGCCGTAGGTTCTAAGTGTTGCAGCTGGCAACCGCCGCAGGTTTCATATACGGGGCAAAATGGTTTAACTCGCTGGTCACTAGCCTGCTTTAACTCCAGCAAACGGGCTTCTGCATGAGTTTTGTGATCGCTTAACACTTCTGCTTTAACAGATTCACCCTTTAACCCACCCTCAACAAATATGGTTTTACCTTGCCAGCGACCCACGCCACGACCATCATGACTTAGATTTTCAAGTTCAATGTCTAGGTGCTTGCCTACGGGCAAGGTTACAATTTCCACATCCACTTGGGCTTGGGAGCGCTTTTGTTTAGCAGAAGCAGAAGGGTTTTTAAGTTTAAGTTTGCGCTGTAAGGGCGATAAACGAGCCATGATTAGGTAAATACTCCAGTGGATAAATAGCGATCTCCACGATCACAAATAATACAAACAATAACAGCGTTTTCTACCTGTTTAGACAGGCGTAATGCACCTGCAACAGAGCCTCCAGAAGACACTCCGGCAAAAATACCTTCCTGCGTGGCTAAGGCTTTCATAGTGGCTTCAGCTTCAGTTTGGTCCATATCAATAATGGCATCGACCTTCGCTGCGTCAAAAATACTTGGTAAATAGGCTTTTGGCCAGCGGCGAATACCCGGGATTTGTGAATCGGGTTTAGGCTGTAAGCCATGAATCTGTATGGCTGGGTTTTTTTCTTTAAAGTAGGCTGACAACCCCATAATCGTACCTGTAGTACCCATAGAGCTTACCATATGCGTGATTTTACCTTGGGTTTGCTGCCAAATCTCTGGGCCAGTTGTCTGATAATGGGCCAATGGGTTATCACTATTGGAAAATTGGTCTAGCACCTTACCCTCACCACGAGCCTGCATGGCTAGGGCTAAGTCTCTCGCAGCTTCCATGCCTTGCTCAGAAGTTACGGTAATAAGTTGTGCACCGTAAGCCGCCATAGAAGCCTTACGTTCTGAACTCATGTTGTCGGGCATAACTAGCTTGAGTCTATACCCTTTAATAGCTGCAACCATAGCCAGGGCAATCCCCGTGTTACCGCTGGTCGCCTCAATAAGCACATCACCTGACTTAATATCACCACGCTTTTCAGCTTGTGTAATCATGCTTAAAGCGGGGCGATCTTTGACCGAACCTGCAGGATTATTGCCTTCAAGTTTGGCCAAAATAACATTACTAGTTTGACCTGGTAACCGCTGCAAGCGCACCAAAGGAGTGCTGCCTACATAGTCTTCTATAGTGGGGAACTGATACATACTAACCTCAAGTTAACATTCCTAACTTAGCACTACAAAAGCTAAGGCTTGGTCTAATTCATCTGCAATACTAATATGAGCAGTTTGACTACCCAACTCAGCTTGCCTTTTTGCAGCTGCCCCACTAAGTATCAACAAAGGCGCACCCATTTCATCGTGCTCAATGTGCATGTGCTGCCAAGAAATACCACGTCCAATGCCTGTGCCTAGGGCTTTGGCGGCTGCCTCTTTGGCAGCAAAGCGCTTAGCCAAAAAAGCTGCAGGGGCAGTTGCCACATCAAATTGTGTCATTTCAAACTCTGTCAGTATACGCTGTGCAAACTTTCGCCCAGTGCGCTCCAAAGCAGCTTGAATACGAGCAGTTGCAACTATATCTGTGCCAATTGCCTTAACCATATGTTATTTCGCCCTGCCTTTTTACACCCGACTAGGCCGATGAGGCTCACGCGCAGCTAACATTAGAGCCTTCATGTTTTTGATCGCTTGAGGCAAGCCAACAAATAATGCATCTGCCATTAAAGAGTGACCAATATTAAGCTCATTAAATTCAGGAATAGCAGCGATGGCTTCTACATTTTGGAGATTAAGCCCGTGGCCACCATTAACAACAAGTCCAATACTGACAGCATATGCTGCAGCTTCAGCTATACGGGCCAGTTCAGCGTGTTGTTCAGCGTAGCTAGGGGCATCTGCGTAAGCTCCTGTGTGCAGCTCTATCAGTTGTGCACCTGTGCGCTTGGCCGCATCTATCTGCTGTTTATCAGCATCTATAAACAAAGAAATTTGCGTACCCACAGCCTGCATACGATGGCATGCTGACTTAATTTTTGCCTCTTGAGCCACTACATCTAAGCCTCCTTCTGTGGTGAGCTCTTCACGCTTTTCAGGCACCAGACACACGTAAGCTGGGGCGATTTCCACTGCTAAATTAACCATTTTTTCAGTGACTGCAATCTCAAAATTCATTCTGGTTTGCAACACTTGTGCCATCAACCGCACATCACGCTCTTGAATGTGCCTTGCATCTTCACGCAAATGCACTGTAATCCCATCTGCGCCCGCTTGCTCTGCATCTAAAGCAGCTTTTACAGGGTCTGGGTAGCGCGTACCACGGGCTTGGCGTAATGTAGCAACATGATCTACATTGACTCCAAGCAAAATTCGATTTGGATCAACCATTATTTGTCTTCTCCTAATTGTCACTGCCCTTTATTTTACAAACCAAGGTGGGGTTATTTTTTAAACAACGGCGTGAAATAAATTACGGCTTTGTAGTGGTTTCCCACCTAATATCTGATTTAAATTAGCCCGGGCCATATACTTAGCTACTTTAAGGCATTGCGTGTCTGTATAATGGCCGTCAGCTAATTGCAGCAGCACCTTGCCACTTATCGAAGGTCGGTGCCCTGGCCCGTTAGGTGATTCCTGAATTAAACAAACGCCTTGCAGTGGATGTAGCTCATAGAGACCGTCAGACACCACTTGCTTTGAGGTTGTGTAATCTTTATCAAGCACCATATGATAACCCAGTTCGTCCATTAAATGGACCTCGAATGGACGCAAACATTGCTCTAACACAGGGTTATCTATCAACCCATTAAGCAAGGCTTGGTAGTAGGCAAACAAGTTTGGATGTGGGTCGTCAACAGCTAGTAGTTTTAGCAAAAGTTCGTTAACGTAGAGGCCGCTGTAAAGATAATCACCAAGGATTGCCAGTGGCGGGCCTGCCGCATCAAATTGCACGCAAGTGCGCAGTTCGCCCCGCCCTGTGAAGCTCACCATCAGCGGGGTAAAGGGCTGGATGAGCGCTCTTTTAGCAGGCTGTTTGCCTTGGGATTTTCGAGCCCCATGAACAATCACTGATACCCGACCCTGATTGAGCGTAAACAAGTCAACAATCACACTAGTTTCTCGCCATGGGCGACTGTGTAATACGTAGGCTGGCTGCTGCTCTGTCATCTTAGTTTAGTCTAGTCCGTCGTAGCCTAAACTTTGTAAAGCACGCTCATCGTCAGACCAACCACTTTTCACCTTGACCCACAGCTTGAGCATAACCTTGCATTCAAACATCCGTTCCATGTCTACCCTTGCATCACGTCCAATCTGTTTGATGCGGTCACCTTTATCACCAATGAGGATGCGCTTCTGGCCTTTTCGCTCAACTAAGATGAGGGCACCAATGTGCAGTACTGGGCCATCCTGAGCAAACTCCTCTATTTCCACCGTCATTTGATAAGGTAACTCATCACCAAGTTGACGCATGATTTTTTCGCGGATCAATTCAGCAGTAATAAAGCGAGCACTACGATCAGTCACCTGATCTTCAGGAAAAAAGTGACGGCCATTTGGTAGCTGATCAAGCACACACTGCTCCAACTGTTCCACTGAAGCGCCTGTATGAGCAGCAATGGGCACTAATACGGCATTGGGCAATCGTTGTTGCACTTCTTGTAAATAGGGTAATAAAGATTGCTTATCATCTAGTATATCAATTTTGTTAATCGCTAGAATGACTGGGCAATTAGCCGCTTTCACTTTTTCATACACATGCTCATCAGCTTCGTTCCAACGGGTACGATCGACCATAAAAATAACTAAATCCACATGCTTTAGTGCACTTGAAGCCGCTTTGTTCATATAGCGGTTAATTGCCTTATCTGCTTGATCAATATGCAGTCCAGGAGTATCTACATACACTACCTGTACGTCACCTTCGGTTTTTATACCCAAAATTTGATGCCGCGTGGTTTGAGGCTTACGAGATGTAATGCTAATTTTCTGACCTAAGATGCGGTTAAGCAAAGTGGATTTTCCAACGTTAGGTCGGCCTACAATGGCAACATAACCACACTTTTTACTACTGTCATTTTGGGCTGCTAGCCAACTATCTAAATCTGTCATGGTATATTTTCTGCTATAAAGACTCTTGACCAAGCTGCTGTAACGCAAGCGTAGCCGCTTTTTGTTCTGCGATACGACGACTGGATGCTTGTGCTTTGGTGGGTTTATCCAATAACTCGCTGTGACACTCTATAATGAACACTTGCTCATGGTCCTGTCCGCTAACGCCTATTAGATGATACACAGGCAAATCAGATTTTTTTGCCTGTAGGTATTCTTGCAAGCGCGTTTTGGGATCTTTTTGATTATCAGAAAGGCTTAAATTATCTAAACGAGAGGCAAACCAATCTAAAATTCGCACTTCACAAACAGCCATTCCTGCATCTTTATAGATCGCCCCAATAATAGCTTCAGTCGCATCAGCCAAAATTGACTCTCTGCGCTGACCGCCACTTTTTAGCTCACCAGCTCCAAGCTTTAAACATGGGCCTACTTGCATTTCTACGGCAACCTGCGCTAGCGTGACACCTTTCACTAAGCCTGCACGCAAGCGGCTTAACTGGCCTTCGCGAGCTTTGGGAAACTTATCAAACAATGCATTTGCAATCACAAAGTTTACGATAGAGTCACCAAGAAATTCTATACGCTCGTAGTTACGATGGCCACACGAACGGTGAGTGAGCGCCAATTCCAAAAGTGTAATATCAGTAAAGGAGTAACCAATTGCGGTACACAAGGTGTCTATTTTTTGCTGGTATGCACTCAGGGCAGGCGCTTTCATATTATTCTATGCTACCTGCGGTGCTAAAGTTGGGCAAACTAAAGAAGCTTTCCCAATGCAACCACACCGCAATGGCTTTGCCTGTAATATTTTCTTCGGGCACAAAACCCCAATAACGACTGTCGTTACTACCGTCTCTATTATCCCCCATCATAAAATATTGGCCAGCGGGTATGGTGACAATGCCATTTTTTCCAGGGCTTTTGTTACGCCAAATGAGGTGTTCTACATCACCTAATTGTTCTTTGTATATTTGTGTCGATGGTGATGCATCACCAACGTAGGTTTGAGTCATCTGCTGGCCGTTGATATAAATCACCTTGTCGCGCAATTCAAGGGTGTCACCAGGCACACCAATCACCCGCTTAATAAACTTAATAGCGGTATCTTTTGGGTATTTAAATACCATAACATCACCTGTTTTCGGCTCATTATAGTCAAGCACCTTGATGCCTAATACAGGCAAACGAATACCATATTCAAATTTATTAACAACAATGAAATCACCTACAGTAAGGGTAGGCAGCATGGAGCCTGAAGGGATTTGGTAAGGCTCCATAAAAAAAGAACGCAGCACCAAAACAAAGGCCAAGACAGGAAAAAAAGAACGACTATATTCTGCAAAAATGGGCTCTCGCATCATTTTCTGCTGATCCACTTGGGGCAGTTCACCACCTGCACTGGCAGTAGCTATGGCTAATGCGTTTACACGGACGGGTTTCCATAACCATACGTCTAACGCATAACCTATGCCAAACACGATAACCAACCCGGTAAGCAGCAATTCAAAATCAAAATCCATCACGGACCATACTCCTATGTTTTTGTCTAACTATCTTTTAACTATCTAGCTTAAGCACGGCTAAAAAGGCATCTTGTGGGATTTCTACACTACCCACTTGCTTCATGCGCTTTTTACCTTCTTTTTGCTTGGACAAAAGTTTTTTCTTACGACTAATATCACCACCATAACATTTCGCTGTCACGTTTTTACGCAGCGCCTTAACTGTTGTACGAGAAACAATATTGCCACCTATCGCAGCCTGAATCGCTACATCAAACATTTGACGAGGGATTAGCTCTTTCATCTTTTCACATAAAGCGCGACCACGAGACTGGGCATTGTCACGATGCATAATCACAGCCAGCGCATCTACCCGCTCACCGTTAATTAAAATATCCAGACGCACAAGCTTAGCTTCTTCGAAACGCACAAAATTATACTCTAAGGAGGCATAGCCTCGACTCACAGATTTAAGTCGATCAAAGAAGTCTAATACTACTTCACTCATTGGCATGTCATAGGTGAGTGCAACTTGGCTTGCAGTAAACTGCATATTCTTTTGTACACCACGCTTTTGTATGCACAAGGTGATTACGTTACCTAGGTGTTCTTGTAGCACTAGAATATTAGCCTCAACAATGGGCTCACGCATTTCAGCCACACCACCCATATCAGGTAGTTTTGAGGGGTTATCTACATAGATCACATTGCCGTTATTAAGCTCTAATTCGTAGATTACAGTGGGTGCTGTAGTGAGCAAATCAAGGTTATACTCACGCTCTAAGCGCTCCTGAATAATCTCCATGTGCAGCATGCCTAAGAAACCACATCGAAATCCAAAACCTAATGCATCTGAACTTTCAGGCTCGTAAAACAGCGACGCATCGTTAAGGCTCAGCTTAGCTAAAGCTTCACGGAAGTCTTCATAGTCGTCAGAACTGGTAGGGAATAAACCTGCATACACCTGGGGTTGGACTTTCTTAAATCCTGGAAGGCTTTCTACATCAGCCGTTTTTTGATGTGTTAACGTATCTCCAACGGGCGCGCCATGAATGTCTTTAATACCTGCGACCACATAACCTACTTCACCCGCTTTTAATATTCCGGTTTGCTTGCGCTTTGGAGTGAAAATACCAATATCTTCGACACCATATTGTATGCCTGTGGATTTAACGATTATTTTGTCTTTTTTACGTAACACGCCATTTTTTATACGCACAAGGGAGACAATTCCAAGGTAATTATCAAACCACGAATCAATAATTAAGGCCTGTAATGGCTTATCTTCATCTCCAATAGGCGCAGGGATCAACTCAACTAATTGTTCCAGCACCGCTTCCATACCTAAGCCACTTTTAGCAGAGGCCTCAACAGCGTCTGTGGCATCAATGCCAATCACTTCTTCAATTTCTTGCTTCACCTTATCAGGGTCAGCTTGAGGAAGGTCCATCTTATTCAACACAGGCACTACTTCTAAGCCCAGCTCCAAGGCTGTATAGCAGTTGGCGACAGACTGCGCCTCAACACCTTGAGCTGCATCAACAACCAACAAAGCACCTTCACATGCTTCTAAAGAGCGAGAAACTTCGTAAGAGAAATCCACATGTCCCGGTGTATCGATGAAATTTAGCTGGTAAGTTTTGCCGTCTTTACTGTGAAAATCCAAAGTAACACTTTGAGCTTTAATCGTTATACCACGCTCTCGCTCAATATCCATGGAGTCTAGGACTTGCTGCTCCATCTCACGGTCCGACAAACCCCCACACATGTGAATGAATCGGTCAGCAATAGTGGACTTGCCATGATCGATATGGGCGATAATAGAAAAGTTACGGATCAGGGAGTTGATGGCCATGGGATGACTTCCAAGTTACCCCTGCCAAAAAATAAACCAGGGAGTATAAAAGAGCGGAATTATATCCTAGTTGATGCTAAAAAACCGCAGCAAGGGCATTTGCTACGGTTTTGTTGAGGTCATTTATGTCTATTTTATTGGTTGTATAGATCGACCACTCTGTAAATTTTACTTTTGCGTAAAATATGCTCAGTGATCGGCCATCTCGTTATGCATTTCTTGGTATTGTTCCACTTGCTCTGGCGTGAGAAAATCCATTATTTGCGATTGAACACCAGCACGCTGGATCAAACGCTGCGCCATGGATTCACCTTGCAAAGCACCAATCTCTTTAGCCTTAGCAATGTAAGCGTCACTACCAGAGTCTAACTGCGATAACTGCTTAAGTTCTTGGGTCATCGCGTTATGTTCGTGGTACATACCATCATATTGCGCTTGCATTAGGTCTTTGATTGCATCTTCCTGCACCTCTGTAAGGTCTAACGACTTAACCATACGACGCATCATTTTTTCACCTTGTTTGTGGCCATGCTTGCCATCCATCTGAGCGCGGCTGTCTTGATTGCCATGTTCGCAGTCTTTATCATCTGCAAGCGCCAATCCTGCACCCACCAAGCCAACTAAAGCGATAGTTGGTAGGATGATTAAGCTGCGCTTGATATATGTTTTAATGATTGTGCTCCTTATTAAGTTAGAGGATCCCCGAATGGGTTAACCTGACTATACTCGCCCACACAGTCAGGGTGGGTGCAGGCACTGCAAAGGTTTGCAAAGATAACGTTAGCATTTAAGCAAGACTCATTAGCGCATTATATTTAGTCCACTTGAGCTAAATTGCCCTTTTCTTGCAGCCACGCTTTACGATCACCTGAGCGCTTTTTTGCTAGCAACATGTCCATCACTTCCATAGTGCCATCGCCAGGCTCCAAGCTAAGCTGCACCAGCCTGCGACTGTCAGGCTTCATGGTTGTTTCTCT
>Ga0138260_10365993_pt1 | contig 11410 bp, 20 predicted proteins | sample RNAB_220151111_FD_105235 | JGI IMG/M metagenome (GOLD analysis project Ga0138260, IMG submission 105235) | Metatranscriptomics of polar marine prokaryotic and eukaryotic communities from Palmer Station, Antarctica after 24hr light incubation -... | ecosystem: Environmental > Aquatic > Marine >... | reverse complement strand
TATTAATTTAATAAGACGTAAGTATACATTGTTGGATACATCCAATGCAGGAATAAACGACAAGTAGTAATGATCAGCCCATGCAGGATGAGGCAGGTGAGTAGATTGGTGTGGGTAATGGCATAGCAGGTGGCGAGCAGGAGAACCAGCTGGTTGGGACGCCTTTGGCTGACAGGCTTAGGCTGAAGGATGAGGTTAGCTAGTTGGCCAAGAGCATCTGCACGAGCATTGCTGGCACGCACGCGCCAGTAGTGGCACTGAGGCAGCTCAACTTTATACTCGAGGCACGTTATTCGGAGGTCTGGGAGATGCTTTTGACGCCGGCAGAGCTGCTGCAGAAGCGAGAGGAGGCAGACGGCACCGAAGAGCAGCAGCCTGCTGCTCAGGCAACAAATGCTCAAGGAGCTGGCTCAAGCGATGCTGAAATGGCTGCCACTGAGCGTTCAGACCAAATCAAATCAGGCAAAGATAAAGATTAACAAGCTGAACCCCTCGTTGAGGCCACCGTGAAGCTTGATTTCTATCAGCACGTTCTAGGTGCAATCGCTGACCTAATGCTGGCCGAGGTTGCCGTCCAACCTGATTACATGGCCGAAATCATGACATTCTTCAAAACAATCATAAGTAAATATTTTGTTCGGGACACAGAATGCAAAGAGCTCGCTGACATTGCTGCCAGCATCTTTGATTGGTAGAGGACTCTACATCAACGGGTCTTTGCGGCCTATGGCTCAGCTGAGGCATAGAGGCGAGACCGAGAGATGTCAGCAGCGACGAAGAGGGTGGCAAAGGAGCGGAATTGGCGAGTTAATGAGCTCAAAGTAGGAGATGTAGTAGATGTGATTAAGGTCGCGCAAGTCCGAGATCTCCAGATTTCAGCCTGGAGTCGAGGAACTGTGATTTTCAAGGGTGTCTTCGAAGACGAGGAGGCCAAAGGAGATGAAATCGAAGCAGAGAATGTCGACCCAATGACAAATGTCAAAATTGAGATCAAATATGACTGTGATCGAGAAGCTCTGACGAGGAGATTTGACCTGGATGACTGGCAAGTGGCACCAGCAGGGACCTACGTTGACGACTTTGATTGGAGATATGAGCTCAAGGCAGGTGACTTCGTTGATTGCATGGACGATGAGAAGGATTGGTACAAGGCCACGATACTGGCCACCAGAAGCAGCGAGAACGCAGATGGGCAAGCAATACCAGAAATTTATGTTGGTTTCAGAACGTTTGAGGAGGAAGGATCAAAAACAGATGATGATGGTAGAAAGTTCTTTGGCTGGAGCGAGCGATATGATGCGTGGTATGGAGTCACAGACCCTCAGGTGCAGAGATTCCATTCTTGCCATTTGTAATATAGGAAGGTCGAGGCCTCCAACAGAGTATATGACAAACCAAGCGAGCTCGACGATCGAGAAGACAGTCTACACTCAACGAAAGCATTGACAGCCTTTGCTGCACCTCGTTCCAAGTTTTTTGCGAGGTCCCAAATCATTGTGGATGCTCTCAATGAATTCGGGCAGCAAGGTGGCTTTACGAAGATCCTCGACATGATGAGATCGGCTGCTGCTGGTAACTTCCATCTTTCACTCACCCACTTGGTATCCTTGTGTACCTTCTTGTGCAAGACTCAGCCAATGTGGCACAAGCAGTTTGCATGCAGCTATATCCAGGAGTTGACGAAAGCGTTGCTGCAGGTGCTTTGCTATATCAACGAGGAAGCTACAGATGCCAACAAGCACCAGTTGATACTCGGACCGTGCCAAGAGGATGCCTTCTAGGCCTCGGTGCTCGAGATGATGATCAACATGCTCGTTGATCCTATTTGGAGGAGATACTACACCCTTGAGATGCTCAGCAAGATCCAGAGCGAATACAGACTCGAGATTGGGACAGCACTGCTGCGCCTTCCAAGTCTGAAGAAAAGGATCCAAGGCATCAAGTACATCAACGAGGCCATCCGCACAGTCAGATAGGCATACGCGTAGCACAAGCTGCTCACCAGCAAAGAGGTCATCGTGACTCTGAGAGATCTGGATGTGATGGGTCAGATCTTTGGTGAGCATACTCATTATGAACTTGTGCACCGATCATCAGACCTCATCAGGCTGCTCTTCAACGAGAGAGAGATCAAAGAAGGCGAGATAGATATGATCTGGAATGCTTGCAGCAAACAGGGTGAGCAAATCAAGCTGGAGATTTACAAGATTATTCTGGAAGTCCTTCGAGCTGCATACAGCACCATGACTGATGAGACAAAGGAGCACTTCATCGACAAAATGGCTGCGATGCCACCTGCTCAGGTCATCGAGAAGGACATCGAGATAGTCACCGAGCTTGGAAAGAAAGGAGGTGTGGCATTCAGGCCTCCTGAAGGTCACGTCGTCAAAGCTGCTCAGCTGCTGTGGTCTATCGCTGTACTGGAGAAGCCTTACTCCATCTCAGTCACGCAAATGGCTCGCAAGAAATTCTGTGAACAGGTCCAATCCTGGGATGACAGCTTCAAGGAGACATATGTTCGTCGCTGCCTTGAAAATATCTCCAATAGGAAGTTTCCGCTGTAAAATCTGAAGATTGCTATGAAATTGATCGAGAAGATGAGCCAGAGCAGCTACCCAGCAGGAAAGAGAACAAGACAGGACTTCGCCAGAGATCTGGTTGAGACTCAGGATTTCGTAGGCATGATCATCGAGGATCTCGATGCATACATAGACTTTGCCAACACGATGGTGAACAAGGGTGAGTTGACAGCAGAGAACCTCAAGACCCTCGAGCTTGGCAACAATCATCATTTCCCTCATGTCAAGAACCTCGGAAGCAGACTCAAAAGGCTCGGAGCCCTCCTCCTCTACTCGAAGACGAGGTTGACAAGCGAGCAAATCTCCTCGCTCTGGGACATCCTGATCACTAAATCTGAGCTTCGAGAGCACGACCAGAACATCTTCTTCAATTGGTTCAAGACTTTACTCGGCAAAGACTAGAAGAAGGTCTTGACTGAAGAGCTCATGATTGACCTTTTCAGGCAGAAGATAGTGCCGAGTGACCTCAAAATGCTGAAGTCACTGAGAGTGAATGGGCTGGAGTGCATAGTACGGCTATTCGTGCTTGTCAACGAGCTGCAAGGTAATGTGCTGGACCTAGACCCCCAGTCACAGTCTGGCGAGTCCACATGGCAGCAGTCATATGCTGGCTATCAAAGCGGCGCTGGTGGACAAGGAGGAGTGAACCAGCCGTACAGCTCTGGCTACTAGGCTGCTCAGCAAGAAGATAACGACAACACAAACAACACAGCCAAAGCGAGATTCAACCGCTTCCGAGTGAATATTTTGCCTCAGGATCTGGAGGGCATCAACATCTTGTGGTCCTTGCTGCAAGCCTGTGATACGAGCAACTCAAGCTTGTTCTACATGATCCAGCGGACCTTAATCAACATTTACTCCAATCTATCTACAACGCTTGACTCTGAGAGATAATTCATCAATGACAGCTATATGAAGGAGTGCCTCTCCTGCTTGAAGAGCATGCACGCTGACAGCTCGACAGCGAGATCTGAAAAGCAAAAGAGAGACTCGCTCAAGTTCATCTGCCAGATGATGTCCACGTTTTTCGAAGGTACCGAAGAAAGTGGAATTGGCAAGTTGAGGATGCACAGGCAGCTTGAATATGGCGAGTTTCTCCAAAAGATAGTCGTGGAAACCAAAATGCCATTCAGACGAGGCAAGGATGCCAATTTCATTGAGATTAGCACATATGCGAACATGACTGTGTGGGAATTGAAGTCAATTATTGCGAAGCATACAAACTCAAGTCCACTGTGCATCACTCTCAAGCGATCAGATTCAAAGAAGCCAGAGATCAAAGACTTCAGAAATTGCAAGTTACTCAGTGATTTGAAGTTCACTGATCATGAAACGCTCAGCGTCATGCGAGCACGAGCTCCGGATGTAGCCAAGGTACCTCTCATTGACAAAGATGGAAAGGTCGTCGAGGAGCTCAGAGCCATTATCTAATCATGGTTTGAGACGTATTCAGTCGAGCTCACCAAGGACGAGATCATTGAGATCTCCAAGAGAGGAGCACAACCAGATTCTTTGACCCCAGAGTATATAGCTTCTCTCCCAGATAAGGCGAGAGCAATGACCAGAGAAACCTGTGCTCAGTTCGCAGAAGCAATCACGACGTTGCAAGAAATCGATGTCGATGACTACCGAGTAACCACTCTGTTTGACAAGTACAGTCGACGACTCGGCTGCGGTCACTTGATCGTGGAGGAAGAATTGCTGACCTTTTACCAAGAGAAAGCATCAAATACGGACGAAGTAGTCAGGCAGAATTTGCATCACCAAGGCATTGCAAATGACTTGAAGCCACGGATTGACGTTGATGGGCTCACATCCGAAACTGATGAGAGAATTGTCAAAGATGAGACCACCCTACCAAGGGCTAAGCTCGCCTCAAACCATGAGCTCTTTGCTCAGCTCCTTCAGCTCGTCGAAAGCTCACACGGCGATGAAGCTGAAGGAATCTGGGATTTGCTGATGAACTTGCAAACAAACAGCTAGATGTACGAGCAAATCCTGAATAATGAAAACCTGGAGAGCTTATTAGGTCTGGATACCTCGGAGACTAGCTCTGCCGCCAAGCTTTACAAGGTGCGATACTGTCTGCAGATTATCTCGTCATTGATCTTTGAGTACAAGCAGCAGAGTGGAGGTGAAGTCATACTGTACGTTGAGAATCTCAAGAAGAATGTAGCTGAAAAGGGTAATACGGGGAGCTCCAGCAATGGTGCTGTACCTCATGTACAAGGAGCAGGAGAGCCCAAACAGAATGCCATGCCTGTTGATAATTATGACAAGGACTTTCCTGCATTGACTCAAGACGGTGCAACAAGCCCAAAAGGAGGACAGGACAACGATACTTTAGAGCCAGCAAGCCCAAGTGGAAGTTAAAATGGTGAATTTCAGAAGCAAAGTGATAATCAGGATCCGCTCGAGGTGGAAAACGCCAATAATAATGACAAGGCTGAGGAAGAGCTTACAAATACAGCAGAAGCTATCCCGCTGCCTTATCATGGACCCCTCCTTCCAGGCAACGAGCAGGCGCAGACTCCTCGCCATGATGGAGTCCCACTGCCCCCAAAAAGTGCAATAGCGGATATTGGAGCACCGAATGAAAGCAACACCCTGCAAAACCATAAATCTGTTGATGATTTTGTCGGTAACCAGATAAGACTGCCATTGGCGAATTCACCAGCTGCCACCGAACCCGAACTCGAGAGAAGAAAACAATGGCTTCCACAATTCTTAGCTCAAGGAGGCTTGAGCAAACTCATCTCTTTGCTAAAGGATCTTGCCCAATATCATTCCAAGATTGAAAGCACAAAGTCCACAGAAAACCAAAGCAGTGGACAAGTGGACAATAAGATCGCAAAAAGATGTCTCCATGAGGTGATGGACATGATCAAAGTCCTGCTCGTGAGCTCCTTCTGTGCCAGTTCTGCCAACTAGGACATCGCTCTCTCTTTGTAAAGAAAAATGAGCAGCTGCTCAGGCAATGCTGGCCAAGAAGATGTCGTAATGGAGTCATCCCAAGACAAGAATAAAGAGAATCAAGCTGCTGGTGGAAATCAAGGCACAGAAGCAGCCTCGGAGACCAATCAAAGCAAACAAAAGAAGAACAAGCTGCAAGAAGAGCAAGAAAATACACAAGAGGAAATGAAGCCTTTGATCTAGCTTCTCAAAAACCGAAATGACCTTGGTCTCGATTTTCAGCTTTCTTTAGGGCTGGACAGCTTCCAAATTGAATTGCTGAGCATTCTGGCTGAATTCATGGCCAAGAAGGATCCCAAAGGTGATGATAGAGAAATCGTCAACCAAGGCTTGAGTATTTGGATGAGCTGCCTTGCTTCTGATCCCAAGTTGTTCAATCGAATCTATACCGACATCGAAAAGCTCAATGGCAATATTCAAGTCAATTAAGACATCTCCGAGGATGGCCCTCTTGTTTTTTCAACCATTTTGATCGAAAAAGGTCTTGTTTCGAGTGACCCAAAAATGCGAGAATCCTTTATCAGTGCCATCAGATTCATCGTCGAGTCGATCCAATCACCACAGTTGCATGATTAGCCTTTCAAGTTCTTCATTCGATTGCTGCTCTCAAAGCTGGATTATGTGCAGCACAAGGCAGGCTCCAGACACACGAAGCTCTACTTCTTGCTCATTCGAGAGTTGCTTCCAATCTATTTTGATTCTCAGCTCGGACTTCAAGCTGTGAATTTCCAGGAGATATTTGATTCGTCAATGCTGCTCAAGGATGTCATATAGCGTCTGTAGACATATGAACCAACCGAAAAGAGGAGCAGCTTCTTGGAGGATTATACGCTCATCGGGCTCATTGATATGGTCACCATATTGATTGAGCGAAGGCCAACAGCATTGAATGAAGCTGAAACTCGGGATCTGGCCACGATGATTCTTGAAAGGTGCCTATTCAGCTTGAAATTTGAAGCCATTGATGAACATATTACTCAAAATGTACATTTGGAGCCAATAGAGCGCAAGCAAATGAACAAGTGTCATGCCAAGGAGAGCATCTAGGCATCCTTCAATCTCTTGCTCACGATTTGCAAGACGAACAAAGTTCCAGGTTTGACCGAAGAAGTCCTCGAGAACTACTGGCTGAGGTAGATCCACGCTGTTGATAAGCCTGAGAAGCCAGGTTTCTCTCCTCAATCTGATGGACGAAGCTGGAACGGCTACTGTGGCATCAAGAATTTGGGGGCAGTGTGCTATATGAACTCGATGTTGCAGCAGTTTTACAGCGTGCCAACTTTGCGATACTGCCTGCTTGCCGCATTTGACCGCCAGCCAGACAATATCGCTGAGCATGAAGGCCAAGATGTCGATGATAACGTCCTGCATCAACTGATGGATATGTATGGCTTCCTCTTGCTCTCAGATCGCCAGTATTACGACCCGACGCCGTTCTGCTTCAGCTTCAAGCAATTTGATGGCCAGCCAACAAATGTCCGAGAGCAGAAAGATGCTCAAGAGTTCCTCAACCTCGGTTTCGATCGGCTGGAGATGCTCCTCAAAGACACCAGCCAGAAGTACCTCCTGAAAAATGTTTTTGGAGGTCAGACCTGCTCAATGCTGCGATGCAAAAACTGCGGCAATTTGAGATAAACCATTGAAGATTTCTATAATCTCACAGTAACTGTCCAAGATCAAAGGTCGATCTACGACGGCTTGCGCAAGCTCTGCGATGGTGAAATCATCGCCGACTATGCCTGCGAAGCCTGCAGCCAAAGGGTGGAGCTGGAGAAGAAGGCCGCCATCGACAAGCTGCCCAATACACTCATCGTGCATCTCGCACGAATCATTTTTGACTTCGACACGCTCAGGAACGTCAAGCTGAACAACCGGGTCGAGTTCCCCAATGTGCTGAATCTCAAAGAATTCACGACCAAGGAAATCCTGAAGAGGGACAAGAAAGCTGCCTCTATAGAAAAGAGAAAGAGCCAGCAAAGGTAGAGTTCCCAGACAGGATAGCCAAGAGGCGAGGACGCCAAGGAAGATGATGAAGGAGTTGATCCCGCTTCACGGCTGGATGATGGAGCTCAAGCCGATCCTGACCTTCTCGATGAGGAAGCACAACTCTCTGATGTCGAAGAAGAAGCCCAGAAGGGGCAGGATGATAGTGACTTTGAGTTCAAGTTGGTGGGCGTTGTGTGCCACATGGGCTCTGCTGATGCAGGACACTATCTCTCATACATCAACGTCGAACGAGACCGTGAAAACAGCGACAACCTCGGCAACAAGACGAGAGAAAGCTGGCTGTAAACCGAGAAGCAGAAGTGGCATGAGTTCAATGACCGCACCGTACAGAGCTTCACCTTCAATCAACTAGAGTAGACCTGCTTTGGTGGACAACAGAATCAGAATGCATATATGCTTGTTTATGAGAGAAGAGTCAAAGAAAAGATGAAAGTGGTCATCTCTGAAGATGTGATGCGAGCTCTAGCTTGCGATGGTACCGCAATGACTAGTGCAGATAACCATCTTTTCTAGGTCTTTCCAAAACTCAGAGACCAAATGGTTGCTAACAGAGATGATGTCGTCCATTATGACTCTGAAAAAGAAGAGCATTATGCTCTCGTTGACTTCGATGACGCCAGAAAATTTGTACCAAACAAGATTTACAAAAAGGTTCATCGAGACAATTTGAAATTCCTTTGTGAAAAGCAGGTATTCTCTGATGCATTTTACAAATGTACACTTGAGCTTCTTCAGCTGAGCATGCAACAAGCTCCTCGAGATGGCGATATCATGGGAGATCAAAAGAAATTCCAGCTGATTTACAAAATCGTAGATCGTGTTATGTTCGACCTGCTTGTGAATTCCCAAGCAATTGCATAGCTGAAAGGCATGACAGACGTACTTGTAGTACTTCTGTCAAAATCTGATGAGGCTGTTATGCATCTTGTAAAGAATCGTGTTTTTGCACCAAAGGAGTCCCTTGGTAAAGATGAGAAAAACTTCTTCGAAATGCTTGCTTCCCATCAGGAGAAGGAGGTTAGAGTCATGGCTTCCACTACTCTTTGCTTTGCGTTGAACCGGCTGCTCCAGATAGGTGGAGAAGAGTGCATGGACTTTATTGACAAGGCGGTGACTCAAGTGCTCGATTTGATGCCTTAGGAGTGCTAAAAGCATTGGATGAAGCTTGAAACGTATTTGGGATTCATTTACGACTTGGCAAAGTCACATATAGAATTTCTTCACATCTTGACCAAGAAATAGGTCGTCACCAGATTGATGGACTTGATGTGCAAGTACAATGCGGCCAGCCTGGTCTATGTGCAAGCAAATCCACCCCTCGAGAACCTGGTGCTCACCGTCAGCTTCATTGTCAGGAGCATGCCCTGCATCGTGGACCCTCTTGACTTGGTCAACGTGGCTGACTCCGGTGAAAGCGACAAACAGGCTCTGACTCTTCTCATGATGGAGGAAAGAGGACACAGCCACTTCTACAAGCCACTGCAGGAGTCATTTCCTCTGCAAGAGCTCACAGCTGAGCAGACCCAGCTACTTCTTCCTGAAGACTGCTTGAAGTCCCTCTTCATCCACCTAAAGCAATTCAAGCTATTCTACTCAAATGCTTCTAAACATGGATATGAAAGTGAAGAATTTGCAAAATTTGTAGCTCATATCAGCTATAAGAACAAGGAGCTCTCCAAAAAGATGGCCAAACATATTTTGAAAGGCACGAACAAAAGCACTGCAGAGGAGATTGGTCCATTCTTGGAGTTGATGAAATAGTTCCTCACCATCGATGACGAATACTTTGAGCACAGGATGGAATGGATATTTGGAGTCGCTGACCAGGTGGTCAAATCCAATAGCTACCAGATGTACAACTAGCATCCCAAGGGGAGTGGCCTTCGCTGACTCCGTAAGCACAGCGGTGTGCAGGTACTTCTCTCCAATTCTCAAGAGTGCATCCTCTCTGTATGGCAGCAAAGAAAGTGCCCTGCAGGCGCTGCTTGCCAATCGAAGGAGCCAAAGCCAAGGTGTCTTGTCCAGCCTGAAGGCCATCCTTGAAGCAACGTTGGCCGATAAGCAGAAAAGAGTCCTCCGATATCTGAAATGCATGGATGCACCAACATACCAGTACGCTCGCTACTGGGACTGGATCAAGCCTTGGGTAGAAAGTGAAGTGCAAGCCAATACAACGAACTAGCACATTCCTGCCTACCGAGCTGAGCTGGAGCTCTCGATCAATGTTCTCAGCCTCCTTGAAGAAATCGAACATCAGGAAGCAGAGCAAAAGAGTGAGGCTGGACCGATATAGGCCCAGCCTGGTGATGTGATCCACTACCCTGAAGATGATGGTGGACCAAAGCCATATGTCATGTGGGAGATGCAGTCGTATGAGCAGGTTGGCAGCCAGGAAGATGAGCAAGCAAAGATCACGGTGACTCTCACCGCTGCCACGTGCAGCGTATCGATGGGCATGCCAACTGGCGTGGACAACTTTGCTCTGCTTGATGCCTTCCAGCCCGCCGGATACCAGGGCGTACAAAGCTATGGTGGAAGTGGATCTGGATCGATGGGTGGTAAAGCGCAGCACAACATCATGAAGAGGAACCAGAACTAGAGGAACTATGGCAGAGGTGCTGGAGGACGAAGGATTGGTGCTGGAAGCCACGCAACAAGAGGTCGTCAACAGCGATCGACAGGTCAAACGCAGTAGAAATCGAGACAGCAAAGGAAAAAGGCAAAGACTCACGACAATGATGCTGACTCAGAGGAAGATGCCTTATCCAATGAAGCTCAGCCAGCAGCTCACAATATCGGCACCGCAGAAAAGAGGACTGTGCGCTTCGCTGATGCCGGTACTAATGATGCTCCAGACAGCACGGCGGACATGTATCAATAATATGAGTAGGAGCCATAGACCCAATACGCACAAGAGGATAGAGCTCTCTCAGGTTTCGAGGAGGAGCGTGAAGCAAACTCTGATGTGCATGGGGTGCTGGATGGCGACCAGTGGTATAGCTATGACAATGGGTCATAAGGCAAGGGTGCTGGAGCCATGACTGGAGCCGGTGAAGCAGCTGGCGTCCCAGAAGGCTGCTTTGGAGTAAATGATGATGGCGCTGAGGAAGCCAGAAAAGAAGCCACTGGAGCTCAGGATATGGAGGTCGGCGAAGAGGTTGCTCACGACGGTGGGCTGAATGAGGGAGAGGAACAGCCTCAAGGTGCTCAGGACGCAGACGGAGGCGGCTCGGACGCAGATATGGCCGGAGGAGTTACGGGAGCAGCTGGGGATGATGGCATGGACGAGAACGATGACAACGACGATGCTTCCCAATTCCAGCAGTTCTCCAGCCAATGCCTGCGCTCATTCAAAGTCGAGAACCATGGCAACACCAGCAAGGTCATTGAGCTCAGAATCACGCCACGATCTGCCAAGCTCAACTTCAAATGCCCTGTCTCCACCATTCCGTGCCAGGTCTTCTCGAACTCGAGCACCGCCGTCATCCATTTGACCAAGCTCGACCCTACCATCGACGACTGGGGTGACTTCGACTGGAGCTTCATCGTCCGTGACAAGCAGGCCTCCACCTACGTGAGCATCACGAACACCACCAACAACTACCAGGCCATCACCAATGACGCCTCTCCTCCCTCTACCGGTGGCGCAGCTGCCACTTGGTACGACAACGCCGGTGACGCCACCTACAGCGCTGCTGAAAAAGCTTGCCCACAGTGCACCTTCTTGAACCCAGCCACCGCTTCCAGCTGTGGAATCTGCCTTGCCAACCTCTGAGAGTGCCAATGATTGGAAAAGAAGAGATCATAAAGAAATTATAATTAAAAATGAATTTAATGAATGAATGAAAAAC
>Ga0138260_10360691_pt1 | contig 11682 bp, 9 predicted proteins | sample RNAB_220151111_FD_105235 | JGI IMG/M metagenome (GOLD analysis project Ga0138260, IMG submission 105235) | Metatranscriptomics of polar marine prokaryotic and eukaryotic communities from Palmer Station, Antarctica after 24hr light incubation -... | ecosystem: Environmental > Aquatic > Marine >... | reverse complement strand
GTGTCTCGCTTACAACGAGAAAGTTAGTGGTTCGAGTCCGCTATCGTTTAGATATTATTTAGAGATGGGAGCATTAACACTTAAATCATTTTCAGACGAGCTTAGAGAATGGGAATTTATAGAAGGAGAAGGGATCGACCCAACAGACAGTTTTGGAGTAAACTTACGTTTGTCAATTAGGGAGAATCAAATTTTTTTAGCAGAACCTAACGATGTAAATATTCCCTGGCTAACTGATAAAGGGCGGCTTTTTTTTGACGGGATGTTTGAAAAAACTTCTTCAAAGCCAACTGATTGGGAAAATTTCTTCAAAGAAATTTCAGATTTGATATATTTCATTGATCATCTTAATTTTCAGAAACAAAATGCATTATCTTTGATTTTGGCATTTGAAAATATAAGTTTAGAAACTTTAAATATGTTATACCTTTTAAAACAAAATTGCTCTTTAATTGAGCTTCGGAAAGTTGAAAATTACAAATCATCTAATGATTTGGAATCAAATTACCAACTATCACCCTTCACCCAAACCCCGAAACTTCAAATGTCTACTCTAGGTATTCTTTTAAACACTAATCCTAGATATGAAGGGTATGTTTTAAATTTAAGTTTAAGGCAACGTTTTTTAAAAGGTGATTTTAAATTATTTAACATTGGTTCTATGTTAGATTTAACATTTCCAACTCATAATTTAGGTTCGAATTTTCAAACTTTGAAATCATTAGCAGAAGGGACTAATTTAGTTTGTCAAGATATAAAAAATGCAGAATTTCCTTTGATTATTGCAAACACAGAACTTTTTAAACGAAGTGATTCTAAAATTTTCACAGAAATTTTTAGATATACTACTGTGTTGGAAACAGCATGGAGTGGGTTGAATATACTAAACCATAATATAAGCAATGTAGGTATTCAGTCATTAAACAAATTTTTACCTCTTTCTTCGGAAGATTTGGGTAATTTTTTTGGCTTATATTATATCAATGTTTCATTAAGTTCAACAGCTAATATGAAAAAATTAACAGAATTACATTTATTAAATGTCTTTTCCGATTCTTCTTTCAAAAGTAAGATTTTTGTAGATCAAAATGTCAAACTTTCAAATAAAGCGTTTTACGGGAAATTAAAAGGTAATATGTTCAAAGATTATTATTATTTACCCAGCAATTTGTTTTTAGAAGATAATGAGACATATATAAACACTGAAGGGCTAATTAAAAGAACAACCAAATTACTGCATTTAAAAAAAGAAGCAAAAACTAACTGGCAAATTATAAGAAGACTGTATGCTACCAGCAATTCTTTAATGTTTTTCAACAATAAAAAAGATCACAAACTTATTAATTTTGATTCGGTGAATTCTTTCAATTTTAAGAATTATATCAATTTTCAATTTTATGCTGCACAAACTTTAACAAGTTTAAGTTTTTACTTAAATAAACAAAACTCACCAATTGTTAAATCAGTAGTTCCGTCCATCAAATCAGTTAAAATTAAAGTCATAGATACAAAATTAAAGGATTGGTTAGATGATTTCTTTAACACTAACGGTAAAGATTCATTCAGTTACAATTCATCAATTCTTATTAACTGTTCTAAAATTGCAAGATCTAGCACCACTAATTTTTTTTAATTTATCTTTTCTAAATGCTTATGGATATCAATTTTTTCATTAAAAGCTTCGTAAATTCTAATAATTATTTAGAACAATTTAATTTATTAAAAAGTTCTGCAATAAAAGAAGAATATTTAGGTATTCTTGTATACGTGTGTTTTGCTACTTTCCTTGGTTTATTAATTATTTCGTTATCTTATTTTCTAGTAACTCAGAGCCCAGAAACAGAAAAGCTTTCTACCTATGAATGTGGGTTCGATCCGTATGGTGACACCAGAGATCAGTTTAACATTCGTTTTTATATAATTGCAATATTATTCATTTTATTTGATATTGAAATTATTTTTTTACTACCTTGGTGTGTTTCGCTTTCACAATTAGATTTGTTAGGTTTTTGGTCTATGGTTGAATTTTTAGCCGAATTAGGAATCGGTTTTATTTATGTATGGTGTGTAGGTGCCGTTGAATGGAGCTAATAAAGAAAGCGATTTTTTATCTTTTCATTGGTTTTAAATCTGACACTCGTGGGTTATTTAAGACAATATAATTACAAGGTAAACTATTTATTGATATGAGTGATATAAAAACTAAATTCGATTTTAAATACTTAAGTACAGCTCATCAGTTTCATTTAGTAGACCCTAGCCCTTGGCCTTTGGTAGCATCTATCGGTGCTTTATGTTTGACAAGTGGTTTAGTTTTGTATATGCAAAAAAATGATAGGAGGTTTTAGCCTTTTTTTAAATGGTTTTTGTTTAATACTTTTAGTTATGTATGTGTGGTGGCGTGATATTGTGAGAGAAGCGACTTTCGAAGAACACCACACTGTTACTGTGCAAAGAGGTTTACGATTAGGTATGATTCTTTTCATCGTCTCAGAGATTATGTTTTTTTTTGCGTTTTTCTGGGGTTTTTTTCCATTCAAGTTTGTCTCCAGCGTTTAATATTGGTGGTGTGTGGCCTCCTAAAGCAATTATTGCTATTGATACCTACACTGTCCCATTAACAAATACTTTTCTTTTATTAAGTTCTGGCGCTACAGTAACGTGGGCACACCATGCTATTATTTTAGGTGCAAAGAGACACGTTGTAATTTCGTTAATTTACACTATTCTTTTAGCTAGTCTCTTCACTTATTTTCAAGGTTTAGAATATGTAACCGCTCCTTTCAATATCAGTGATGGGATTTATGGCTCTTGTTTTTATATGGCAACAGGGTTTCACGGGTTTCATGTTTTTGTTGGGACTATCGCTTTGGCTATCTCGTTTGTAAGAATTGTTTTAGGTCAACAAACTACCAACCATCACTTTGGATTTGAATCAGCAATTTGGTATTGGCATTTTGTCGATGTTGTCTGGTTATTTTTATTTATCAACATTTATTGGTGGGGAAATCTTGAAGCTAATAATTTATCTGCAATTGTTCTAATGTAAAATTTCTATATTTTTAAATGGTAACTAACTTTTTTTCAAAAAATGACTCAGGCTTAAATGAAATTGTAAAACAAACTGCATTGGCAACACGGACTCGGATTAGAAATGTATCTTTGAACAAATTTCGATGGAACAAAACTTACCTTTTAGGTTTTGTTGATTGCCATTTAATTCATTACCCAACACCTATAGGTTTAACTTATGCTTGGAGTTTCGGCTCTTTAGCTGGTATGTGCCTTGTTATTCAAATCCTTTCTGGGATTTTATTATCAACCCATTACACAGCTAATATAGATTTAGCTTTTGCAAGTGTAGAATACATAATGCGGGACGTACCCAACGGATGGTTTATTAGGTATGTACACGCCAATGGTGCTTCTATGTTTTTTATTATTGTTTATTCTCACATTTTCAGAGGTTTGTATTATGGTTCTTACATGAAACCACGGCAATTATTATGGTGTTCTGGTGTTGTGTTATTTCTATTAGTTATGGGGACCGCTTTTACAGGTTATGTATTACCCTGGGGACAAATGAGTTTCTGGGGAGCTACAGTAATTACTAACATGGTTACAGCAATTCCATTTGGAGGTCAGACAATTGTAGAGTGGCTTTGGGGTGGTTTTACTGTAAACGCACCTACGTTAAGACGATTTTACAGTGTTCATTTCTTATTACCATTTATTATTGCGGGAGTAACAATAATTCATCTCGCTCTGTTACATAAAGACGGTTCGACAAGCCCTATTGGTTCTGATACAGGTGTGGACGATGTCCCCTTTTATCCATACTATTTCGCTAAAGATTTATTTGCGTTTACATGTTTTGTATTATTTTTTGGTGTGTTTGTCTTCTTCTTCCCAAATCTTTTAAATCACCCAGATAATTATATACCAGCAGATCCTATGGAGACTCCAAAACATTTAGTTCCAGAATGGTATTTCCTTCCGTTTTACGCAATTTTAAGATCTATCCCACACAAAGCTGCTGGAATTGTAGCTATGGTAGGAGCTATTTTGGTTATGCTTGTTATTCCATTTACTTATACAGGTTATATTAGAAACACTACCTACCGACCTTTATTTAAAATATTTTATTGGTTATTGATAGCTGATTTTGCTACGTTAATGTGGGTTGGTCAAGCTCCTATCACAGACCCATTTATAACACTAGGTCAAATCGCTTCAGTTTACTATTTTGGATTTTTTTTATTTTTAGTTCCGTTAATTGGGATTATTGAAACACGATTAGTAAACTACAAAGTTAATTAATATTTTGAATATTATAGTTAAGAAAAAAGATAAACAATAAGTCTTTTTGTTAGAAATTTTGGGTTCAAATCCCATTCTTGACAAATTATGATGAATCTAGAATTATTTCAAATATATCATTTAAAAGAGATGTCTCTTTCGGCGGAACTTTTTTTAAGCTGTTCTATTCTTCAACTCACTTTTTATGCAATCAGTACAGCTTATGAGCGTAGAGCTGGTTTTGTTATATTAAATCAACAAGTTTATTATATAGGTTCTTTGCTTATCAGTTTATCACTGTTCCTTTTGTTAAATGAAGACTTATTAACAATGAACCAATTTAGCAGCAACAATTTCATTATCAATGATTATTTGAGTTTTGCTGCTAAATTAATGATTTGTTTAAGTTCCGCAGCATTTTTAACAATTATTAATACTTCTTTTAGAGATGAGCCTATTCAAAATAATTTTGAATACGTTATACTAATTACTATTTCAGTTTTAGGCTTACTACTTTTATGTTCAGCAAATGATTTAATCACAGCTTATCTCGCAATTGAATTACATAGCATTGCTTTTTATATTATGGCTGCTTTTAAACGAGATTCAAGTTATTCAGTAGAAAGTGGTTTAAAGTATTTCATTATTGGAGCTTTGTCTTCAGCGTTTTTTTTATTTGGATCTTCCATTATTTATGGTTGCATGGGTAGTTTGATTTTCGATGATTTGAGAATGTTTTTTTCTCTTCTTTCTTTACCAATCGAAACGAGTACAAATTTAGAAAGTTCATCCATGATCCGAAACATAAACAATTCTTTAGACTCATCAATTTTCACTTCAATTTTATCCCACAATATTTTTTTAGCTGAAATCTCTCAAATAACTTTACCTCAACCTTATTTTACATCATCTGACAATTTAGTTGATTGGTATTATTTGAATTATGAAAAAGAAATGATTCAATCAAGTATCCTTAACGATTTTCAATCAATAGTTTCTAACGAAGATTTTTTGGTTTATCCAATTTTCAGTTATTTTATTGTGGATTTTCCAACCAGCATTTTTGCATTAGATTTGATCATGAGTCGAGAATTTGATTGTGGTTTACTAGCTTTTTGCCATAATATTTATTTTGTAAATTCATTTACATCTTTAGAATTATTATCAAATTTAAACAGTTCAGGAAATGAAAATATAGGAGAAAGTTTTTCATTTTTAAAACAAATCTATGAATTTTACTTCAATTCAACTGCCTCAATTCTTGTATCTGTTGTTGACTCATCTATGTTAAATTTAAATTTTGTTTCTATAGGATTTTTTCTAATTTGTATCAGTTTATTTATCAAACTTTCAATAGCTCCATTCCATTTTTGGTCACTAGATGTTTACGAAGGGTCACCAAATACAACTACCTTTTTTTTCGCAGTTATTCCAAAAATTAGTTTATTTGTTTTATTCATGAGACTTTGTTACGTGAGTTTTTATCAAATTTTTGTTGACGATTTTCAAATATATTTCTTTGCTCTAGCCGTTTTAAGTATCTTTGTAGGCTCTCTTGGAGGTCTTGAACAACGGAAGTTAAAAACTCTACTTGCTTACAGTTCTATCAGTCATACAGGTTATTTGTTATTGTCATTTAGCACAGGAAATACCGAAGGTATACAAATGATGTTTTATTATTTAGCTATTTATATGATTTCTGGGTTAACATTTTGGTCCGTTTACTTGTTCTTAACAAATAAAAATGATGTTTATTTTAATAAGAACAATAAAGAGTTAGGTGATTTGGTTCTTTTAAAAGAATCGAATCCAATGTTGGCGTTTATATTGGCAATGACATTGTTTTCGCTTGCTGGTATTCCTCCTTTAGTAGGGTTTCTTGTAAAAGTCGGTATTTTTTCCGTTTTGGTTAAATCATCAGCTTATTTAATTTCGCTAATAAGTATTGTTTTAACTGTAATTTCAACTTTTTATTATATCCGATTAATCAAAATTTTATATTTTGAAAATACTCTCGTTGGGAAACTGTATACCCCTATTAATACCCAAAAATCTCTCTTAATAGCTGTTTTATCTTTGTCGTTAATTATTCTTTGCATGGATCCCATGTTAATTTATCTTTTATTTTACAAAGCAATTTTATTAGTAAACTAGTGATTTAGAAGAATGGCTGAGAGGTTTAAAGCGAAGATCTGCTAAATCTTTATATAGAAATAGCTATATCGTGGGTTCGAATCCCACTTCTTCTGCAAGTAATTTTTTTGTATTCAATCTTTCATAAATTAGTTCTTTTCGAGCAAAATTATAAATTAATAATGTTTTTCTATTTAAAAGTTTCTTGCAAAGATAAAAAAATACTAAAAAAATTTATAAGTTTTTTTACAAAAATAAAATCTTTACCTATTTTTATAAAACCTTTCCCAAAAATTGAAAAACGGAAATTTACTACAGTTTTAAAATCGCCGCATGTAAATAAAACTGCTCAAGAACAATTTGAGTATCGTTATTTTTCAAAAGATTTTCTAGTTTTCTCTTTCAAACCATTAATTTTTTTTTTACTCTTGAAAAAATTAAAGAACTTCAGTTTCTCGGGAATAAAATTAGAAGTTAAAGGATTGTTTGAAAAAAATAAAACTCAAAAACACGTTTTAAAACTGATAAGTCCTGACAATATTGTGTTAAAAAATGTGTCTTTAAACCAAAAGAGCTTTAAAAAAACCCAAAAGAAGTGTGAGATTTCGAAACCCATTTCAAATGATTGCAATTTTGATTTTAGTTTATCAAAAAAATATATTCAATTATTTGATTCTTATGGAGAAATGTATTTACAAAACACTTTTTATTTATAATCTTGTAAAATCGTAATAAAACACGCATCTTTAGCTCAGTTGGATAGAGCAACAGCCTTCTAAGCTGACGGTCAGGGGTTCAAATCCTCTAAGATGTAGGTTTTTCGAAGTAAAGGTTCAATCCCTTTTTCAGAATATGTATATTCCATTAGTTTTCTTATCATTTTTTGGTTTTAGTGTTACTGGGTTATTCGGTAAACATATCGGTCCTAAAGGTGCAGCTATTGTTACTACCAGCTGTTTAATTCTAACATTTTTTTGTCTCTTTTCGCATTTTACGAAGTTGGTTTAATGGGGAGTCCAGTTTATATAAGATTAGCTCCGTGGGTCAGTTCCGAGGTTCTATTAATAAATTGGGGGTTTCTATTCGATAGCTTGACTGTAATAATGTGTATTGTTGTTACGTTTGTTTCATCATTAGTGCATTTATATTCTATTGAATATATGTCCCATGATCCACATTTACCAAGATTTATGTCATATTTATCTTTATTCACATTTTTCATGTTAATTCTAGTGACTGCCGACAATTACATTCAAATGTTTTTAGGTTGGGAAGGTATTGGGTTAGCTTCTTATTTGTTAATAAATTTTTGGTTTACTCGAGTTCAAGCGAATAAAGCAGCAATCAAAGCTATGATAGTCAATCGAATCGGTGATTTTTGTTTAATAATAGCTATACTGACTTTATACGTAAATTTCAAGTCGGTAGATTACGCAACGATTGCTGCACTAGCTCCGTTTTTCAAAACACAAACTGTTAATTTTTTAAATATAGATTTCAACATTCTATCTTTAATTTGTGTTTTTTTATTTTTGGGCGCTGTAGGTAAATCAGCTCAACTAGGCTTACACACTTGGTTACCCGATGCTATGGAAGGCCCAACTCCAGTGTCTGCGTTAATTCACGCAGCCACTCTTGTGACTGCTGGTGTTTTTTTAATTGCTCGGTCTTCGTTCCTTTATGAGCTTGCTCCAAATGGTTTAGAGTTGGTAACTACCTTAGGCGCTGCCACTGCTTTTTTCGCGTCAAGCGTTGGGTTGTTACAAAATGATTTAAAGAGAGTGATCGCATATTCGACTTGTAGTCAATTGGGGTACATGGTTTTTGCATGCGGTCTTTCAGATTATGCCGTAGGTATTTTTCATCTGGCAAATCATGCAGTTTTCAAAGCCCTTTTATTTTTAGGCGCAGGGATGGTTATTCACGCAGTAAATGACGAGCAAGACATGCGGAAGATGGGAGGTTTAAAAAAACTTGTTCCGTTCACGTATTCAGTAATGACAATTGCTTCGTTAGCTCTAATTGGTTTCCCATTCTTAGCTGGGTTTTATTCAAAAGATATGATTTTAGAGCTAGCTTATGGAAAATTTAGTTCATTTAGCCATTTTAGTTACTATTTAGGAACATTTGGTGCTTTTCTGACCGCTTTCTATTCAACACGGTTAGCATGTTTGACTTTTTTAGTAAAACCAAATGGAGTAAGGCCTGTGATTGGTTTTGCTCATGAAACATTCAGTTATATGTTTATTGCTCTGTGTGTTTTAGCTATACCAAGTATTTTTATTGGATTTTGTACAAAAGACATGATTGTAGGTGTAGGAAGTGACTTTTTCGGGACAGCTATTTACAACAATCCTAAAACGCTTCATGTTTTTGATGCAGAATTTGTTGAATTTTTTTATAAAATTTTACCAGTGACATTAAGTATATTTGGGGCTTGTTTGTCTTTCGTTTTGTATAATTTTCAAAGTTCAATTTTATTTAATATCAAAATATCATCTTTAGGTCGAAAGGTTTACACTTTCCTAAATAAAAAATGGTTTTTTGATAAACTTTATAATGAATTGTTTGGTCAGTTTTTCTTCAAATTTGGATACACAATAAGTTATAAATCCGTTGATAGAGGGGCTTTTGAAATAATGGGACCTGCAGGTTTGTCGACGGTTGCTTCAAATGTCGCTCATAAATTGCATAAAGCTCAAACAGGTTCGTTATACCATTACACTTTATTAATTCTAGCCGTTGTCGCTCTAATTTTGTCAATGAGACAAGTTTGGTTAATATTTGAGTATAGTATGGATTACAGAGCATTAGCGTTACTTTTTGTTACACTATTTTTTATTTTAAATTCGAAAAAATAAAAAATCGATATAAATGAGTTTAGAAAAAATTTTTTTCCTTTGCGATGCTCCCGAGTTCGCTCAATTGAGACTACAAGACCCATCTACAACCACTATGGAAGGATTAATAGCGTTTAACAAACATTTGCTGTTTGTTATGACTGTTATCGTAGTGTTAGTAGCTTGGTTGTTATTTGCAACAATTTCTAATTATGACGAGTTTAACACACAAAAAAGCCAAAGCTTTTTTCATTCTAACGCTTTAGAGATTGTTTGGACTTCTTTGCCAGCATTAACATTATTAAATTTAGCTTCACCATCATTCACTTTATTATATTCAATGGATGAAATTTCAACTCCTGAAATTTCAGTTAAAATCATAGGTCATCAATGGTATTGGAGTTACGAAATCTCAGATTTTGATACTATGGCAACATGTATGGATTCCGATAAAACTTTAAAATACACTTGTTATCTATTAAACGAAGAAAGTATTTCTCAAAAAAATTATTTAGGATTTTTCCGGTTGTTAGAAACAAATAAACGTGTACTATTACCATCAAATACTCATTTACGATTACTTGTTACTTCAGTGGACGTTTTACACAGTTGGACCATTCCATCTTTTGGGGTGAAAATTGATGCTTGTCCTGGAAGATTAAACCAAGTAAATGTTTTCTTAAAACGAATTGGTATGTTTTTTGGTCAATGTAGTGAGATTTGTGGGGTAAATCACGGATTTATGCCAATTGCTCTTTTAGTTGTTCCATCGATTCAATATCATTACTTCGTTGTTTCAAAATTATTTTAATAAAATTTCAAAAGCCTGTAACTCAGTTGGTTAGAGTGTACGCCTGATAAGCGTAAAGTCAGTAGTTCAAATCTACTTAGGCTTATATATATCTGTTATGGCTTTAAAAAAAAAATTAGTAAAAGAGATTAAAAATTTTACTGTAAATTTCGGACCACAACACCCAGCAGCACACGGTGTTTTAAGACTTGTTTTAGAGTTAACAGGAGAAGTTGTTGAACGAGCTGAACCACATATTGGTCTTCTTCATAGAGGTACTGAAAAATTAATTGAATACAAAAATTACTTACAAGCTTTACCATACTTTGATCGGTTAGATTATGTTTCAATGTTATGCCAAGAGCACACTTACTGTTTAGCGATTGAAAATTTAGTGCATTGCAAGGTACCAAAGCGAGCTCAATACATTAGGGTTTTGTTCGCGGAAATTACTCGTATTTTAAATCATTTGTTAGCTGTGGGTTGCCATGCTATGGATGTAGGTGCTATGACACCAATGCTATGGGGGTTTGAAGAAAGAGAAAAACTAATGGAATTTTATGAAAGAGTGTCTGGAGCTCGAATGCACGCTGCGTATTTTAGGCCAGGGGGAGTTCACACTGATTTACCCAAAGGTCTATTAACTGACATTTTTATATTTAAAGAGCAGTTCAAGCTTCGATTACTTGAAATCGAAGAAATGTTAACTGAGAACCGAATTTGGAAGCAACGGCTCGTTGATATAGGAGTTGTTTCGTTAGACCAAGCACAAGATTGGGGTTTTAGCGGGGTCATGCTTCGAGGGTCAGGTTTAGAATGGGATTTGCGAAAAAATCAGCCTTATGAAATTTACAATGAATTAGAATTTGAGACTCTAGCCGGTACCAATGGAGATTGTTATGACCGTTATCTTATTAGAGTTTTTGAAATGAAACAATCTCTCCAAATTATTGAACAATGTTTGGATAATATTCCACTTGGGCCTATAAAAACATCTGATAATAAAATAACACCTCCATCAAGGTTTGATGTCAAACAATCAATGGAGGCGTTAATCCATCATTTCAAATTTTATACCAGTGGTATTACTATTCCTGCAAATGAAACTTACATAGGAACTGAAGCTCCCAAAGGTGAATTTGGCGTTTATTTAATAGCAAATGACTCAAATAAACCGTACAGATGTAAAATTAAAGCACCAGGGTTTGCACATTTACAAGGGTTAGATATGATGGCACAAGGTCACATGATTGCTGATGTGGTAACTATTATTGGAACTCAAGATATTGTGTTTGGAGAAGTTGATCGGTAAAATAAAATAAAATGAAAATTTTAAAACATATTAAAATCTCTTCGGATGGAAGTTATTATTTTTCTAATTCAGGAGAAACTTCGTTATCTAACAAATTGATTGTTTTCGAGAAACAAGATGATAAAAACTTCATTTTTAACAAAAAAAAAAAGCAGAGTGTTATTGATTCTAAACAATCTTCTTATTATAAAAAAAAATATTTAAAATAACATACTTGTACTTTTGGAGTATAGCCAAGTGGCAAGGCGATCGTTTTTGGTACGAGCATTCAAAGGTTCGAATCCTTTTATTCCAACATTTTACATGGG
>Ga0138260_10558474_pt1 | contig 11753 bp, 1 predicted proteins | sample RNAB_220151111_FD_105235 | JGI IMG/M metagenome (GOLD analysis project Ga0138260, IMG submission 105235) | Metatranscriptomics of polar marine prokaryotic and eukaryotic communities from Palmer Station, Antarctica after 24hr light incubation -... | ecosystem: Environmental > Aquatic > Marine >... | reverse complement strand
GCACTCTCCTTGCATAGCACTCTGTTCCATGACTCTACACAGCAACATCGTGCGCGGCGCCATTGCCAATCCACTCGGGCTCATGGGTAATATGCCAAGACTCACGCACACTCTCGTCGTTGACAGGAGCGCCATTTTCAAGCATACGATAGTCATCGCCATTTTCGAGCCAACCAGTTTCCTCCACAGTGCCTTTAGGCGCCGCATATTTGGCCACCGTTTGACGTTTTAGCATCTGATTGCGCATGACTTTAGTGCGCCTATCGATACGCTCAAACGAGAACTGCCCAATATTGGTCTTTGTAGTAGCAGCAACAGCCTGCGCCAAATAACCGCTATTGGGACCATAACTAAACGACGCCTCGGCGCGCAAGTGGTCATCTTCTTGCATCTCTTGCATCTCTTCCGCATCCTCATCCGTCAACGGGGCCAGCGCACGAGCAATAGCGGACGGAGCAACTACAATAGCGGACGGAGACTCCTCAACTATCTTTTTCGTGCGCGTTTTGACAATCTGCTTGGCGATGCCCCCTTCAAGATGCGAGTGCGACTGGCCAAAGTCGAGGATGGTCTTGCGCAGCGCAGCAGCCTCACGCGCCTGTCGTGTCACATACCAGTAGGCTATACATGCGACGATGAGGACAAAAGTGGCAACGGGAATTGACGTGGCAAGAATCATTGTCAGAGAGGCCTTCTTCTCGGCTTCATACTCCGTCCCGAGAGCGCCCTCAGAGCCTGGTTCGCGAGTGCAAAAGGGCCCCCTTGCACTCACATTGCCAGCATTCCTAGTCTCCCAGCCCTCATCGCACGTGCACGAGAGACCGTCCTGAGGCGTGCACTGGCCGTGCCCAGAGCAAAAGGTTTCATCGCGGCAGAAGTTTTGGCACATGACTCCAAACCACCCCGACACACACGAGCAGCGCTCCACGCCGCAGCGTCCGTGGCCGCTGCAGAGGCGATCGCGCCCGGAATTGGGAATCCAGTCACAGCCACTGCACGTGGAGTTGTCGCCTCCACATACTGTGCAGTGGTCAAAAATGAGGGGGCTCAGCGCGATTGCATCGCAGCCGGAGGATACTTGGAGCGCCGAGAAAAACGACAAATGTCTAGTGTCCGCTCTGATGGATGTCTGTGTTGAAGACACCGGCATGAGCTCGTCTCGTGAGCTCGTCCAATCCCATGTAGCTCTATCAAACCGATGCACTAAGGGCGCAAACCCCTGCCCTGTCACCGGGTCAATGTACTTGGAGATGTTCCTAGTGATGGCAAGCTCCACTCGTACTGGGGCCACCATCGGGAAAGCCAGCGGCAGGGCTGTTTGCGAGCCCGCACTCCTAACTTCGACACCCACAAAGGGCCCAATGGCCCCGGGCACCGGATTGGAGGCAGCATTCCAGGCTACCAGCATCACATCAATGCCCGCGTTTTGCTCGAGCGGGCTGCCCAAATTATTGAGAAGACGGGAGGGTAGTATGGCCTTGACTCCTTCCATTTCGAAGTGCATTGGCGGGGAAGATAGGGCAATGGTGCTTGCGGCGACTCTCCATGTGGTTATCGTGTAAGCATCGTTGGACGTTTCCGAGGGTCTTGCGCCGCGCACGGCAATTTTGACACTCAGCGCCGAAATTCCCGATACGTCGCTCATGACTGTATCTGTGAGTAGTTTCTGGTCGGATACTACAGGCTCCACAAGAGCCCGCAAGGATGTTGCATCCACGGACGAGACAGTTGCAAATTCTTGAACGGACGAGAACCGTTTGCGGTGTTTTGCCATGACCGAATCCTGGCGCTTGGCAACTGCCAATAGCCTTGACGAAATATAGCCCAGCACGTGCACGATTTCTGAGACGTCGTCATCTGAGCTCAAGGCGTCTGTACGGATAGTCCGAGAAAGCTGCAACGCCCTGAAGGCAGAAGGTATACTCACATCATCCGGTCGATCTAAAATAAACCTCAGCAGCATGACCTCAACATGGAGATTCGCCCCAGAAGCTACAGACCGATCGGAAAATTGCATCAGATTGTCGAGGAGCTGGTGCCGCAGGGCTAACCTCATCGGCTTTGATCTGGCGCACGAGGCGGCGGTGTAAACGGGCTCGGAGTCGGAGTGTGCACGTTGACACACATCCGCAATGGCATTCAGTATGCCCGAAGCGAGCGCCAGGGCACGTGGCAACTCCAAATGGTCCTCTAGGGCGTAGGCTCTTTGCAGATACGGCATCAGGTGTTCGTTTTGCAAGGCCACGGGGTCGTGAGTCGGAGGAAGGGCGACAGGCGCATGTACAGATATCACACCACCAGATCCCCACACATCAATGACCTCAACACTGAGCTTGAGCTCGTTGCCCTCGAGCACATTGCCCGGTGGCAATTGGGTCGAGACTTCATTCCTCTCGCTGAAGGAGATGGGCAAATCAGTGGTTGGCACGCCGTGGGCGTGGACGAAGAAGCGGTATTTCAAAGGCAAACTCTCGCTGTCAGTAGTCCACGCGCGGGTGCCTAGCACAAAGTCAGTGACCAGGGCCACCCCACTCGTCGGGCTGATCTGTAGTATACCTCCGATGGGCGGTACGTTGACGTATACGTCAATTTCTGCAAACGCGGTCATCCCTTCGGAGGTGAGAGTTGCGCGGAACGACACGCGCTGGCCAGGCAGAATGGCGCCAGCTTTCAGAATCAAGGTCTGCGAATATATTGATGTCAGGACGTTGTGTGGGTCTATAAAGTAGGTTCCTAATTCTGAATTGGTGCTCCATTCGACCGTGTGAGAGCTCGTGAAGGAGTCGTCTCCGAATCCCGCGTGCAACACTATTTTGTGTCCACTGCCGATACGCTCGGCCGTATAAGCCTGTTGACAAAGATCGGCTCTCCCCAATTTGATTGCATCACAGCGCGTCACGCTGACGGACCTAACACTGGCTTTTCGCACTGAAAAGGTCAAGGTTGCCCCCTCGATCGGTGCATTCTGGAATTGAGGATTGTCGCTTATCTCAGGCAACGTGGTCAAATTTCTTGACACCTTGACTCCAATCTTGTATATGTACCGTGCGAATTTACCAGAACCTATGAATGATTGTAACAGCTTATCTTTTGACAGATGCATAGTATCAGCCAAAGAACCTTCCGTACCGGCCAAAGAGATGAAGTCATCTAGACACGGTTCAAATTTACTTTCGGGGCACGCGATAAATGTGGCAGCACTATTGATTGCACATTCCGTAGAGTCACCCAACGGAGGCATATATCTCTGGCAAGTCCATGTGTAAGTGAAATGGCTTGTCGAAGCTTTTGTGGTGTCGAATTCGGGATCATACGAGTCAAGCGCGTGGAGTGTCAACTCAACATCTGCCGGCACAAAGATTCCAGCGCCTGACAGTACGGGTACAACTGGGCGAATCCGTGTGCTGATGCAGGTGCTGGCAGAAATTGAACGATCTATCAGCATCTGATTCGCTGTGGCGGTAATCAGAAATGTTTGTCCTGCAGCAAGTGCGTTGGGTGGAATGTAAAAATTTCTGGATGTGTTTGAAAATGCAATACCATACATTGTGTGAGTACACGAATCCGTCGGCGTCAACATGCATGCCGATTCCATCCCACTGCATTTCGATATTTGCCACGAGTACTTGAGGGTCTCCAACTGAGAGCCGGCCCGGCAATCCGCAGCGCGGCCAATTGCAAGAAGATCAAGATCGCGATGAACATACAGCTCTCGTGGATTGGTCCCGGAAATGTACAGTAAAGGCTGATACTTTTCTACTCCCAACGGTCCATCATTGCCCGACTCTTTCTGAAAGCTCCAACTGTCCTTTGCAACCTTGCCCAACCAATTCGAGAGAATCAAGACAATGACATAGTCACCGATAGCAGTACCATCTGGAATCAGAAAAGGCCGGCCAAAAAGGCTGGGAGGATACACGGCAATATCGACGAGGGAATACTCTGTGATTGCTTTGAGAGTGGTATCAACGGCAGCCAGATCCGCATTTCTCACACAGACGGGACAGACGTCAAATAATGGGGTATTGAAAGAGTCTACCGGCACGTCTGTTGCGGAAATAAACAAGGCAGGGGTATCTTGGGCATTGTCACAATTAGTGCCAAGGGTTCCCCCTGGCTTGCACATCGTGACATGAGAAGTATTTAATGTCATGCATTGGCCTTCTGAAATGTCCTGCATCGTATTCTGTCTACCGCACTCAGCTTTTCTTGACTGTGGACTTTCGCTGTTCCGGAGCATCAATGCAAATATAGTATCACTGGTGGATGGCATTTCTTGACCGGCCTTCATCGTCAAGATCAGTGAACCTGTACTTTGGTTCCACATACCGAGGCCGTTTGTGAACAAGGGATGAATCTGCGTGGACGGAGGTTCCTGAAACACGGGAAGGCACGAACTGCCAGCAGGGCACGCTGAGCATGCACTAGAACAACCTAGACCAGGAACTAGATCAGACGTGCCAGTGCAAGTCAAGCAAGATTTGCTCATGGTGCCCCTCAGCCCAGAAATTGTTAGAGTACTTCCTTCAAAAATGGGTGCATTGGGTTTAATCGTGAACGTAACCGCGTTTATTTGGCGTGTTACCGTCGTTGATTCGCGTGCAGCCTTGGCCAACCACGAGACTGTTGCCGCGCCACTTAACGTCCGCCCAAACATAGGTCGAGGTGCTATTTTCAAGTCTGGCATGAGCACACCACCTTGGGCTGAAATTTCCGTCTGAGATTCAATGGTTTCAGATGCAGTGTTTTGCAATTTGAATGACGTCGACAGCAGTGTGCCGGGTTCACAATCCTGCGTCACGTTGAACATGACCATACCAGCGGATGGAGACCATTCACCCAGATCACCAAGCATATCACTGTTGGACCCAGCGAGCTCTATCATGCCCGCCCCAGTACTAGCACTTAGCCCAAGCAGGGAGATCTTCGCTCCTTTAAGAAAGGCAACATTTGCTCTTAATGAAACTGTGATGGTAGCGACTGCGTACTTGACCTGGTTGTCGACACTAATCATACTCACGTAAAAGGAAGGATCTTCTCGGGGTGAAAGAATGTTATCTGACAGGAACATCATGGTAATTTCGTCAACAGGCACCTCGAGGGACGAATATTCCATTCGGAGAGCACCGGAAATCCGTGGGCGCACGGCCAACGCATTGGAATTTCTCGAAATTTCGCCATTGATCACTTTCACAATAAAGGAAATCGTCTGCCCAGCTGCGACAAAGGATTGAGCCTCCAGAACGAGCTGGCCTGGCACTTGGGTCCAATCAGCTTGCTTTCCAAACAATTCTGCATCACGTCCAGCTATTTCAAGAGAGCCATCCACTGTCAAGGTGTCAACGAGGCCAGAGATGGTAATAGTTGATGAAATGTGAAGATCAGAATTCATGATTAGGCTCACGCTTAGCGAGTTCAAGGCTGCAAAAACCCGGGTGCTTTCCTGGATACTGCTCAGTTGAAACGTGGCTGAGGGTAGCTCCAGGGGCTTTACAATTGTGGATGTTGCTTTGACCCTGTCAAACGAAATGCCATACCCTTCGACCGATATTTCTAAATTTGAGGCGTCCACGACCCTGTCTCTCATTTTCTTCAGGTAAAAACGGAACTTTAACTGCTTTTTGATCGAAGCAGGTATAGCATCCAAGGAACATGTATGCCCATCTCCCAACCACCCACCACGTCCATAATTTGGTAACGAACCACAACCTCCTACCAAGGTAGATCCTGATAGGATTAACCTCCCATAAGCACTGTCCCAGTAAGCAATAGCAGATTTGGCAATATCGTAACGGTCATCGCCATTCAGAGTCAGGTACTGAGAACTATCTTCGAAGACGTTCAACCCGTAGATCATTATCCGTGTGCCTGGCGACCTCGGGGATAGGAGAGGACAGTTAGATTCAAGGATGATTTCAAACTCTGTGAATCCACCATTGACATAGGTCGTCTCTTTGATAGCGGCAATATCAAATTTGGGAGGCAATGCTGCGCCCAAGATCAGGCCATCCAGGGTTTTCGCAGGAAGGACCACAGGGTTTACCACACCTGCATTCGAAACTGATATTTTCGCTTGCACAGGAGGCAGCGTCGACTTGGCGTTCTTCAAAATGAAAGCAAAAACAATCTCAGTATTTGCTGGCACAGACTTCCCTGGAGCAAGCTCAAGCAGAAGCGATCCGCTGTCCCTGTACCAAGAGCCTGTAATGGTCTTGCCAGTTGGATGAAGTTTGGAATATTTAGGGTGTCCAAAGAGATTCATGGGCTGCCAAACCCGGAATTGAGCACCCAAATCCATTTCAGTCTCCAAGGAACAGGTCTCGCAGACTGGCGATTGACAAGCCATCGCTTCCGCACAAGCCTCCACCGCAATCGCATCACAACTGCAGTTCGCGAATAAGTGCACGGATTCATTGACTGCAGTCAGGCCATCGACATCCCATGATTCCGAATTTACTAATCCAGTCAGAGTGATGTTTGCGCCGTCTTGTAGATCAAAATTCAGCATGAACTGTACTGAAATGACATTTGAAGCTCCAAAAACAACATTGGATTCCCGAATGGTTGCCGTCAAAAATTGATGCTTTGCACCTAAACCAAAAACTGAGCCTTGCGCAAGCTCTGTAGCAATCAAAACATTCCCTACCGAATCTGCCTGAGTGTCTGGACACGCACCGGTTGAAGTAGAACCACAAATGGCAATCACAGCCGATGCAGACACTTCAAATTGAGTCACAGGCGCCGTAAAGTTGTTGATCAGATCGAACTTCAAGACAAACTCTTTTCCGCGTTGGTGGTGTGCATCCATTTGAAATCGCAAAACACCCGAGGCATGATCAAATCTCGCAATACCTGCACGTGTATCATCTCCATACACTACTGGTACGTGCGTATCCAACGTCAACGTCTCGATCAGTCCCGAAACTGTTACGTTACTTCCGGGGAGAAGATCAACGCCAGGAGTCAAGGCAACCGAAATCGTGTTTCGCTCTCCCTCCAACGGATTGTTTTCAGATATTGTTCGGCGGGTGAATGAAGGATCGGATGCTGCTCCCAAGATTGGCCTTGAATTTTGTATTGCCGGCACTTCAAATTTGGAGATGTCATCCGGGGAGCACGCGCACGATGCAAAGTTACATTTACTACATCCTGCATGAGAGGCCGACAGGGAAGGCACTCGGCCATTACTCATGGCGGAAGGGTTTTGGAGCAAAAGGGAAACCGTGACGACAGAATTTGTTAATATTTCACAGCCGTCAGCCACGGTAAGAACGAGCAGAGAAGTGTCTGACTGCCAAGTAGCAAATCCTTTGCCGCCGCCGCTGTCGAAGCAATCGTGGATGCCGTCTTCAGAAGACAAGGCAATCAACAGCCCCGGACTCTCTTCAAAATGCAAGCCCGAAACAGCAATACTAGTCCGGGAGGGCAGTTCCAGATTCACTGAAAAGCGCACGGTAATCCAATTCTTGGCGCCTGCCAAATCGTTTGATTCTACGATGTCCAAGCTTTGAAATTTCGGGACATCTGTACCAGTTAAAACAGTCCCCGACAACATTTTCAGGAATTCTTCATTTATTTGTGAGGACCTGCTGTACCTAACATTTGCCCGCGGTGAGACTTCGGGATCGCCTGGAGAGACGCCTGGACCAGGCTGGTCAGGATTCTTTAACCGCACAGCGAGCGTGATCTGGTGGCCTTTTAATGGTCCTGTTACTGGTATTGGTGACCTGTTGATAACATTGTTGATGACGCTTCCATTTCTGACGGTGAAAATCATATGGCCATCTTCGCCACTCATCTGTAATGAGTTTGAAATGCCTTGGGAACAGGTCGCGCATTGCAGAGCAACCGCATCTCGTCCAAGGGCACATCCGGAGTTTGAAAACTTCTCAAACCCCCAGATATGAATCTCAGCCCCTGCTCCGAGCGGGAAGTCGGTATTTAGTACAAATGTCACGATGTTCGTGATTCCAGCTGCGCGGCTACTTTCAGAAACACTCCCCTCCAGTATGTGGACAGCGTAATCAAGCAAAGCTATCCGTGTACCTACTACTGGGCAGATACGAGCTGTTGCAAGGGCTCCGACACAGCCCTGTTTCATGGGTTCCGTGGAAATCATTATGGAATATGTGTCTGTACAATCTGTGTCAAGACACACACATTCTGTACACTGAGCTCGCACTCCAACATCTTTGTCGTAAGGGTCCAGGGGATTTCTGAGTCGGATTTCAAAAATTGTGTTCTGCGTATCGTCTATGAAGTGTCCTTCTCTCACAGTCAAGAACAGTTCGTCAGCTTGAGCCTGCGCTGCTGGTACGTTGGCAAGGCCCGGCGAGGTAGTAAATATGTCTTTGCCAGGACCGAACACGGGCATCCATTTACACATGCCGTTTGCTGCGATGCATGGCTCAGATACGACTGAGTGATTATATGTGGGGCAGGGCTGGGAAAAGTCACCATCCGTAGGCAATCCTGTGATAGTAATATTGGTACCCGGCGGGAGCTTTGCGCCTGGACGCAGCGTCACGGTAACAACATTCAAATCTCCAAGAAACAAACTGGAGAAATGAATCCTATACTCCTGGAATGTGAATTTAGGCTCGGAGGCTTCCAAAAGTCCGTTTCTCACCTCTGACTCTGACAGGTCCAGGCCCCACTGGACTGAATCAAAAAGGCGAGCCGCATACCCCGACGATAGACCAGAATCTGCTCGGATTTTGTCGCAGGCTCCCAATACACTTGGACCAAAGATCTTGGCCACGGGCGAAGGTTGCACATTGGGATATAACGGGTAGATCTTAGGAGTTGCAACGCCGTTGACAATTCGGCCCACAATGGTTGTTGCTGGCAGCGAGGTCATAGTCTTTCCCTGAATCTCGATGGTGGACGTGATCTGCGAACTGATTTTCAAAATTACCTGAGTGTACTGATCCACAATTGGGTTTGTACCTAACGAGATCTGTAGATTTTGACTGCTTGTCCAAATACACGTGGGATTGTCTCCGAGGGTCACATAAAAGAATTCGTCCAGTTCGCGCGTGCAGTCAATCGCCATGCTTTTGTCACCAAACTGATTCATGCTGGTCTTACGATCGAACAAGACATCGATCTGGGCCATTGTTGGCGTGAATTGCACCGACGAAATGCTGGGCCCGACGGGAAGCACATCAAAGGGAGGTGTGATGTACTGCCAAGTTTTGAGAAGAAGGGCTTTCTCAAATCCTACATTCGTGTAAAATATTAGCTGAACACCTACTCCAGTTGCCGAGATCTGCAGGTCTGTAAAAAAAGCAAAGCCTGCTCCAGACTGTGCTGTGGCGCTCAGACCAACGCCGCAAAACTTTTCGTTGCAGTTTGCTCCGTTATTCAAACTCGCGCTGGAAAGAACCCCACCGCAGTCATTTTCATCGCACAGCAGTCCGTTAGGACCTCTGTATAATTTGACGCACACTTCGCCTGGACAATCGACGCCAAAATTATTGTTGATATTCATGGGGCTGTAGCCACAGTATTTGTCAAAGCAAGTCTCGCACGTTTTTTGCACATTGCCGTATTCGTCGACGCACACTAGACTCCCGTCCACAACAAGCGGCGAACTCTCAGAGAATCCCCCAGGCAGCGACATGTTACAAATACCTTTGGTCATGCCAGGGGTCACTTCAAACTGCGGAGAATTCGCAATTAAATCACCCTGCGAAGACGTCATGGTGAATTCAAGCTGATAATTCTTCATCACCTGTCTGACGACAAGATCTGTAAACATGCCCTGCCCGCTTGCAGAGTCCACTAGCACCTTTGTCGTGCCAACCAAATTTTCATGATAAATTGAGCAACAGTCCCGTCAATTTGTCCCGGGGGCAATCCTCCGATGAAGGGAGGCGCCACAGGATCCCGTCCGCCCTGCGTAGTAAGGCGTACCGAAATTGTACGGCCCTGCAGAGTGTCGACAATCACAGGATTGCCAAAGTCGTCAAAAGCAAGCACGCGGGGCTGAACTGCAAAGGGGAAGTCGGCTGGATTCGATGACGGTAAGCTGTATTCCTCCATGATTTTTGGAAACAAGGGCGCAGTGTTCAATACGTCAAACGTCGCACTGTCAGAAGAAAGCTGCAAGTCTGTAAGCAAGTCTGTACTGTTGATATAAAAGCGCAAATGATATCCTAGTCCAGCCTTGTCAATGCGCAAGTCTGTGAATTCCACTGATCCTGTCCCAGCATTCTTGCCCATGTGCGAACATTCGAATATATTTGGGTCGTTCGAGCATATCTGTGGACGCTGCCCTACGCAGTTGAGGCAACTAGAAAACACGAGAAGACCGTCCTCTGTTGTAGAGCGTACTTTAATGTGTGCGTTATTTCGAAGCAATTTCGCTCCGAGCGGTCCGCCCAGCAACTCGACATATACATTAATACTGCCTGCGCTTGTGCCCACCAGGTCGTCTGGGTTCAGACGATTTTTGAACTGATCGACTAAATACAGAAATGGGAAATCAAAGGTACGGCCTGCAACTGCATTTCCTGGCTGCCTGTGGACCATAATGTAATCCATGCTTCTTGTTGGAAGGATGTCGAAATCACCTGAATCTGTACTCACTTGACCAGCTCTAAAACTAAGCTGGAATCTACCCTCAACATCTTGTGCCACATTGGCCTTCGTTATGAAAAGGTCAGTGAATTGGCATCGTCCTCGCTTGGCACGTACAACCACTGTTCCACGCAACGTTGCCGTCTGAGGGGCGTCTGAATCATGAATTTGGCCAACTGCCGGATTGTTTCTGATTCTCGCGGTCACTTCGGCAGCCGAGTCCACAAGTTCTCCGGATTTACTTTGAATCAAGATGAGAGGCTGCACTGCAAATGGAACACCTGCTCTGGTTTGGGTGTTTTCGAGGTTGGTCCCAGCTTCAAATCCCATCAAGTCTGGTGCTTTGAGAACATTGAAGGGTGCTGAAACAACGTCTGCTACCGCATCATTTCGTCCCACGAAGCTGAACTTTAATGTGTACCCGTCACCAAACAGATCAATCTTCAGATTTGTGAAAAATACTTTTCCCTCAGCGATGAGTTCGTATGTATTTCCAAACAATCTTCCAGAACCAGCATTGTCGTTAATCGTCACTGACATGCTTGCAGATACATCGGTCAAGGGCATCCCATTACAACCAGCAGCGTGGATCTCAACAGGGTTGATAAACGACTCCTGTGCCAATACATTGGTTGGTTGCATCAGAATCACGAGACTCTTGACTCTTTGCTGAATTCTAAGTTGCTGTTCCTTGCATGTTGTTGAACCTTGACAGCTGCTGGCATCCAACCCCTCGGCCCTTAATTCAAGCGTATAATTTAAGTCAGGGTTTCCTTGCCCAGAATTGCACAGTGTCGGCTCCTTCGACTCCACGGCAAGATTCGAGAAAGACGCTATGCCCTGCATAAAGTTGACAACGGTGTCGCCTTGCAGTACTCCAGTCGTCTGATTTAGCGTCGCATACAATTTTGTGTTGCAATTCGAACTTGTGGCAGTGCACTTGGCAGTCAGGAGACCTCCACAATCGGTGTAGCAATCGCTGATTACTCGGTTGCCAACAATGTCGCGCAACTCGAATTGAGGCTGCTCTCTTAAAACTTCGAGGTCTGCGCCCCGCAGTACGACCGGTCGCTCATGCGAAATCATTGTCGTAGGATTTGCGCTGACAATGTAAAACGGATCTGATGTCACGTTGACGTGAAATTCGACTTGCTGTGGTGGCGTTTTTT
>Ga0138260_10329751_pt1 | contig 11785 bp, 18 predicted proteins | sample RNAB_220151111_FD_105235 | JGI IMG/M metagenome (GOLD analysis project Ga0138260, IMG submission 105235) | Metatranscriptomics of polar marine prokaryotic and eukaryotic communities from Palmer Station, Antarctica after 24hr light incubation -... | ecosystem: Environmental > Aquatic > Marine >... | reverse complement strand
CTTCGTAATAGTGGAACGCACTGTTATTCTTGTTGAGAGAATTGATGATGTTCTGCCTCTTAATATCTATCTTTTTGGTCAGTTTGGCAAGGTCTTTCTAGCCTTAAGATTCTTGTCTGACTTGCTCTCGGGCAGCCTCTTCCTCTACTGGGGTCAACTCACCCCTGTCCTCCAGAAGGGCCTTGTTAAACTCATCGACATCCATGGCTATTTTCTCTAGGTACATGGACTGAGGGAAGTTGTGGTAGTTGATGTTTTAGTTAGTCAACATTCTCTTCAAGAGACGATTTTTCTCCATCTTGCTAAGCACCTCTTCTCTGAGAGACTAGAGATGGTTAGAGTAAGCTATCTTTTTGTTTTCTTCCTCTTGCTTGAGCTGTTCAGCCTTTAGAGGTGTGAATGGCTTTTTACCGCCCATATCAGGAGTCTAGCATTCCTCAGGCTCAAGGCCCATAGAGGCAGAGCTGTTGGACCCAGAGTCAGACTCCGACTCCTTTTTCTTGTTGAAAATGATTTTGAACTGTTTCTAAGCTCCTAAAGCGGCCTGTCGATTATTCATAGAGCCGTCACTATCCGAATCCTCGTTTTCCTACTCTGGAATAGTTGGTGTTTTGGCTGCAAGTAATGAGTCATTATTTCTTGAAATGTTGAAGGAATGAGAGGGAGTGTTTCCAGCAGACACTCCATCTGATTTCTATTCTTCATCTCCAGAAGAAGCCTGAGTTGCAGGCAGAGGTACGTAGTCTTAAAAATCTTCATCGCACAGTAGAGAGACAGCGAAGAGCTGCTTCATGTAGTCTTCCACGACGTAATCGTAATATTTGAAAACCTGAGAAGTCAAGTACTAGCGGTCTGGCTTCAGGATGAGCATGCGGCCCCAGCTGTCGATTGTCCTGCGCTGTCTGACCAAGCATTTCTTCTTGTTGATGTCTGACACTCCTTTGCCCCAAATTCTGACGTAATCGGGGAAGGCTTTGAACACAACCTTTTGAGACTCAATTTTTTCTAGGTAGAAGGCTCTCTCGTTCTTGTGCAAGAATTTAGGCACTTTTTCATCATCATGAGAGAACATCCTACGGTAGAGCTCTCTGATACACTTGAAATCCTGTCTCTCTAGCTCTAGGTTGTCGTACCAAATTGTTCCAGTGTCTTAGATGAGTCGCTTGACGATCCGATTATACTGTTTTTTGGCGTATAAGCTCTACATGGAGACACCTTAGTCAGCAATGTTAAAGTCGAATTGAGGAATATCTGGTACGTTTGTGTTGGGACGGGAAGAAGCACTGCCGAAAGAAGGATGGTGGGGCATGCTCTGCAGCACGGATGGCTGTTAAGTGTTGGGTCTAGGCTCCGGGCCTCTACCTCTAGCGAAGGTGCCTATCTAAATACTCTGATTTATCATGACTGGAGTAGGTCTCATGGCGCCGTTTGGCCCTGCTGATGCTCGAGGCTTTGGTGGACCCAGCAGTCCTCGAGCGCTTCCACTTTTCTCAACAATATCGCTGATTCCTCCAAATTCTGCATATGGGGCGAATACCGACTGTTCAGTCCCTGAAGGGAGCAGCGTACTCTAAGCAAGCGTCTGTCCAATATCACTGCTTCCACTAGAAGAACTGTGCTCAAAGTCCTTAATTACACCCTTAGGCTTCTTGGTAGCTTTAGCATTATTTCTGCGTCCGTGCAGTGATTGTTAATGCGTCTTCTTAAGCTCTCTGACTTCTAGTTTTAGTGTATCGAACTGAGCCGAGCCCTACACAACTACTTGCTTAAGCTCTGACTCAAATCTACTAGACGTAGATTTAGCGAAAGCTTGAGTGAAGGCTCGCTGCTGTTTCATGACGACAGTTTGCTGCAGAATTATCTTTACTGACCTGAATTGGTCAGAGAAAGCTGTGCGATCGTCTTTCAGACGGCAAAGCTCAGAGTAGAGGCGGCTCAAGAAATGCCTGATCGAACCATCGACTTCATCCTTCTGACTAGGCTTCTTTACTGGTGAACTGCCTCCAAAAGTAGCTACTTCAGGAGGAGGGAGTTAGCCAATGATTTGCTGTAGGGGTTTAATCCAGGCACCTTTAATCGCTTCTACAGGGGTGTATGGGCTCTCAACCTCCATGTTACTGCCAGTGCTGTCGATCCACTCTATCGTCAGTGAGTTATTTCCTATCTCTTCCCGCTGTTAAACTTCACACCCAGTAGTTTTAAGATCATCCTTTTCCTCTTCTTCAGAGCCGGAATTCCCCAAAATGGCAGCGGCACCAATCATCGACTTCCTCTAGAAATGACTGTGATCGATATTTGATTCAGTGAGGATGTCGCCAGAGATGATACTGACTTCTGGCTGGTCTTCGGGATACGTGTTAAGCTTTCTTAATTCAGCTTTTTTCTTTGAAGAATTTTCTCTAGGCTTAGACATGCTCTGAGATGGAGCTACTTTTCCTGGCATTGCAAGTCCGAACTCAGAGAAAATAGTGTTTACACTGATATCTTCATTAGCGACAGACAGCGTAGTGGCCGGCCTCTCTTTTGGCTAGTTAGTTTAAATCTTGGGGATAGACTGGTGAAGAGGTTTGACAATTATCATTAAATCTAGCTCTTTCCTCAGTTAGTTTGTGAACTAAGGATCGCAGAAGAGAGCTGGCTTGTCGTCATCGCTTTTATCTTCCTGCTCGAGGTTTAACTTAATAAAGTTCGTAAACTGCTCTCTGATTAGGGGATGGAGGGCTACTTAGAATTTGGAAGAAGGGGTATAGTAGTCTCCCGTTCCTTTGTCACCATTAGAAGGAGAGATACCTTCCATCGTCTGCCTTGTAGTTTTACTTGGATCTGAAGTGCCGCCAGTCACCTATATTTACTACTAGATAACATCAGCGATCAAAAGCAGCAGGCTCCTAGCTTTAGCGAATGATTTGCCCATCTTGAGACTTCTGCGTATGTCCACAGGCGATTCTTCAGTCACAGAATTCCTCGTTTCCTCCTCGTCTTCAGATAGTTAATTAAGGTTAGGATCCTCCAAAAACCCAGCTTTATGCCCTGAGTTCTTGCTAGCCTAGTATTCCTGTTGCATGTCCTTGCTGCTCTTGACCAGCTCTGACAGTATTTCAAAGACTTCTCCTATCATCAAGAACAGTAGCATGCCGTCTACCATGGTAAAACCTTATTAGAGGGCGGCAGCTGATATCTTATGTTCAAAGTGTACCTTTTCACTCTTGTCGTAGTAGCCTCCCTACCCCTAGCCATCGTTGCCCATAGGAAGGATAGTCTTCTTGAAGGCGTAGGCTTTAGTAGATTCGATGGCACTAGCGAGTTGTTAGAAATGCAGGATCATCTGGTCGTTGCTCTTGTCATCTCCTTTGACTCTCTTCTTTTTCAGAATGAGTGCTTTGTTCAAGAGATTGTATGAAGATATTTGAGGCTTGGACTCTTCGTGAAGCATTTGCAGCATGCCATCGATTGATCCTTATCTGGCTGACGTTGCAAGCTAGTTGACCTACTCTACAGGTTCATTCAGGGTGTGGTTGAGGAATCCATCTCCTAGGTCAGAGCCGATTACAGTGTTGAAGAATTCGCTTCTGTCGTGGAAAAGGAGGAATCTCAGGAGGTCGACATGCTTCGTAAAAAGGCTAATATCGTGCTACTCCGTGCAGTTTAGGTTAATACACTTGAGAAGTATGTGCAACAGAATACGTACTGGACCACCAAGTAAGAAGACAGGGTCTGAAGGTAGCTCAGAGGCTGAGTTGGGATTTACATCTGATACTTTTCTACTAGTAGTGCCTCTTGTCTCTGAAGGATCGGGGATATTTCCTGTTTTGGCAGCTATGAGGAACATAGGGTTACTACTTGTGAGCTGCTGGATTTACTTTTGTTACTCTTACTTGGCCCTTGCTCGCTCTAAGTCCAGTTTGGATACTCCGAGGCCAAGTCCACCTAGGTCTTTCCTGATGTTGTCAGTTTTAGGTCGGGAGGATTTGCTGCTGCCTTCTCTTGACTAAGGCTGGTACATTTTACTAGCAGATTGCTATTTAGTGAGCTTTTTGTCCGAGCCCTTATCAGGGAAGTCAAACCATAGGATTTTTTGCTTGTCCAGGACGAACATGAGTACGGCCATCATGTCCGCGAATTCGGGCATACAGCTCAATTCATTCTTACGCTCTAGGAACATCTGCTCAATGAATTGAAGCAAGAGGATGAACTTTTGATTGATCTTAAGCCTGTCTGTGTTATCAAGTCTATCTTTTTGTAGATATTCTAGCACGCGGGCAAAGGTCTTCTTGAGAACTTCAAATTAAGTCTGGATGGCGTCCTTGCCGAAGAATTCTAGAATCCTGTAGAGTAGGTGCATTCCGAAGAAGTCAGCTTCTACCAGTGTGGGTCCCTTAGCATAGGCCTACCCTCCGGATTGTCTAGTATGAGTCAGGAGGTAGCTACAGATATTGACGATGACATCAATAGCTAGCTACTACAGTCTGTCGTCCTTCTAAGCCATAGTATTCTCCACTATATTGAAGAAAAAGCCTGTGGCCTCATGCTTGACTTGGTCATTACTGTTACTGTGCTGACCGAAGATGGCCATGAACTTGCCAACATGGTGCTCTAGGAAGACAGTCAGGTGTGATAGAAGGTTGAACTTTGTCTCTCTTGTGTACAAATGGAAATTCCGTATCACTATAATATAGAAGTCAAGATCGAAGCTGTTGGACTCCTTGATGACCTCTACGATCTCCTAGATACCTGGGATTACCTCACTACCTGTCTTCTAAATCAGCTCTACTCTCTGGAAGCTGAGCATCATAAGAGTGATGTAGCAATCACCCATTAAAACATGGTTCTACTCCAGGTGGGTTTTCAGCAGATTCCTCAGTTTGGATTTATCATCATTCTCGAGGTCTCCAGGCACAACGCCATTCTTAGTTCGTTTGTTGTATAGAATTTGATGCAGGAGGAGTAGCCCAACTGAGGTGATCTAGTCTTTGAGGCTTTACTCCTCTTTATCGGTCTTGTTCTTCTCCCTAGAGTCTTTAAATTAGAACAGAAGATTAGCATAGTAATCGGGATTGCACTTCTGGATGATTTTGATGAGTGCCTCTTTTTTAAGCTTCGCGAACCTGACATTACGCATCACTTTGAGGAGGACAAGCATGTAGATCCTGAGTTGGTCGAGACTTAGGGGGTCTTTGTGAGGCGTGTCAATGTAGTTCTGAATTCTTGTCACGAAATGGTCAAGGAGCTTGTCATCTCCTAGGTGCATAATAATGTGAGCAAGGCAGTCCGAAAGACTGTTAAGAACGTTGTTGGGTAAGTGCTGGCTGTATTTTTCAACGTATTCTAGAATGTTCTAGGTAGTCTCTTTCTTCACAAGGATCTCTTGTAATAAACTGTAGCTGGTGTAGGATTTACGCTCTCTTCCTTTGGAGTTATCGGAGATAGTTTAAGATAGAGTGTCTTTTCGCATCGGAGTAAATTTCTATTCGCCTGTACTATGGACACAGCAGACATCGTACACGAGGTCAATGATTTCACTGATGAAGGCTCTGGAATTCCTTGATTGAGAGTTATTCGAGGTGGAGCAGTTAGTCGCAGACGTGTCAGCTCCACGGTTAGTATTCTATCTCTAGATTGGCTGAGACATTAGCATACCAACCTATGGGTCGATCAAGACTTTGTTGAAAAGTTACTCCAAAAATCTGGTTATAAACGCCTATTTCTCTTGCACCAGGGGACCTGCCGAGTAAATAATTTAAAGTGGCTTCGTCTGCCTGTAACAAACCATTCTATCGTGGTCGTAGTTGCTGTTGTCCTCTGCGTTAAAAGTTCTGACCAGAAGGTTCTCTTTAAAGATATTTTTCAGCTGCTGGATGATTTCCTGAGTAATGAGATTGGCTTTGTTTAGCCTAATCAAAATGTGTTTAATTATCATGATCAAGTTGCCTCTGTTATTAATAGCTTCTATGTGTTAAGGATCGGTCTAGAGCATCGTGTTGAGGACCCTGAACACCCACTTGAGGATAAGGCCAGGCCTGTTGCTGCTCAAGGTCTAGTCAACTAAATTTGACTTATATATTTTCTCGATTACTGGTAGCATGTTTTTGAATCCGCCAAACGCGATGAATAGCTTGGAAGGCGAGACTGAGTGAACTGCGCACAGGCTGCCGCTCTTCATAGCCTTCTGGTGCAGGATTATGATAGGTGCGGTGAACTCATCTAGAGTTTTAATCTTGTCCTTGACGGCCTTCTCTAGTAGCTTGGATCTTTACTTTTTAAGGTCTTTGGAAGGGCCTTCAATCTTCTCAGTAATGTCCATGCGACGGTTGATGAAGGAGCTCAAGTCGATGCCATTGTGGTTCAGAATGTTCTTCTGGAAGATCATGTCGGCAAGAGCATCGCTGAAGGAGTAAACGATATCTCCCTCGTTCAAGAAATCTTACAAATTTTCATATCCGGACAAGAAGAGGGGTAGACTGATAGAGCCTCGGAAGAAGCTGCCACTGTGAGCATGGCTGAGGCCTTTAGTTTAAGCTTTAACATTCACTCTAGGAGTAAGGTCAGTACCTAGCTCATTCTAGACCATAGCTTAGGGGTTCAGCTGCGAAACATGCTTACTGTAGTTAATGCAATGGTTAACTGAGGCGCCCATGGACATGTAGTAAGTCCCTTGAGGATCAAAGTTATTAAGCCTAACTTCCTACTTGATGGCTTTACTAAGAGGTCCCAGTCTAATCTCAACATTACACTTCTAATTGAATAACTGAGCTGATTCTCTCCTGATCTTGAAGCGCAGTAGCAAGAACTACCATCCACGCCCAATCTTCTCCTTCTGGTCTCCGATCATAAAAGTGTTATCCTTCGCGTCAATATCAACTTCCACGTTCCAGCCGTTTTTCTTCTTTCGGTCTTCGATTGGCTGTCCGTTAGAGTCAGTGTGCTGCTGGAAAGAGAGCAGGACCATTCTCATTTTGCCACCAACAGCAATACAGTCTTAGAAAAGTGAGCTCTGTTCAAACTTGAACATAATGCATACGAAGGGGTCAAGGTCGATTCTGAACTAGTTTGAGAGGATCATACCTTGCGACATCCGAGAAAAATGGAAGAAGTCAGTCATCCTGAGGTGCTGCTAGCTCATGCCTATGTGCTGGCCCAGTGTCTGAAGTTTGTTAGATTTGGGGTCGATGAGGTGCTCGTGGCCGGCTCCAAGGACCTTCGTGAGGATCCACAGGGTATCGTTGGCCAAGTTTTAGTCAGTCTCGTCCATCTCCTCATTGTAAGTCAAAATTTCCCTGATGAACATGAAAAATTCCTTGAACTCGATAGCTCTGGGCACATATGAGAATACTTTCGCCATGATCTTTCTCAAGTGCTGCACTGTGCAATCGCATGATTCTCCACTAGCAGCGTCAAATTAGCCTAGCTCTTGCTACTCTCTCAGGTATATGAAGATCTTTTTAAGTTGAGGAATGACCGCCAGAGGCTTCTCGTGAGTGTTGACACAATCCGCTGCGGTCAGACTTCTGGCAAACTTGAGCATTTCATCATTGAAAACGTCATCTGGGAAGTCCATCTTGATCCTGAGCTCCTTGACAACGTCTTTAGTAGTCTTCAGAGCGTTTACTTGAGCAGTCTCGAACTTCTTAATGAGGGTAAGACTGTAGAAATCCTAAGATGATTCAATTTTTGTAGCGGCCACTTGTTTAAACTCCAAGCAACTTTCAAGGATAAAATCGAGCCAGAATTTATAGAAATTCTGTGTGTCCATCTTGACAAGCTTCTTATCTCCAGCTTTGTTTTCAGCTCCCTCTTCTCCTACTTCGAAGCTCATCCTGTCTATAGGTTCAGCGACCAGTTATACTGGGCCGATTTTGAATGGATCAGACTACTCCCTCATAGAGAAGTGGTAGACTTTCAGGCAGTCCAACACGAATTCATGGGCGTATGTTCCCTCCGCAAAGATGAACGATCTCACGCTCTTGAGAACTTCTTTCTGGAAAGGCTGTAGCTAGAACAGATCAATTGTAGCGGCATCCTTGCAGATTACATCAGTGTAGATGCTGAGCAGAGAGCAAGCGATATCAGCCTGACGCGTGTACTTAGCCAACTCTTTGACGAGGTAAGCCTCACGTAATTCATCTACCAGAGGGGTCTCAATTTCAAATTTATCTGGCCAATCGCTAGGATCGCCCTCAGGCATCATTTGATGGGCTTTCTTCTTGGCCAAGTCCGCAGCCACTTTTGAATTATAGGACTATTCTATCTAGAAGAAGTAGCTCTGGAATTTGCCCAGAGTGAGAGTCAGGACACTCCCCATTAGACCAAAGATGAAGCTGAAGCAGCCTCCATTATCGTCATTATTCAAGTCAAGCTGTAGGAGGATATTCCTGATCACCATCAGTTTAAACTCAGTGTCCCTTGTTGACTCGAAATTCCAATTGATTAAATCTTTCTTGTCGTAATGAGCAGGAGCAGGATTGGCAAGGTTCTTAACTTGAGAAGCCATAGGTGGCTTATTCCTCTTGGTTTGGTAGAGTGACATAGCGAATTGCTCTCCAACTTAGGCGCTTTAGACGGTGAAAATCATAAACCTTTTCAAGAGAGAATTAACTTTCTCAAGCAAGTCAAAGCTCTTGCCGCTCTTTCCAGTGACTGGTTTCTTAACTTGATTAGACTAGGGCCTTCCGAGCACCGTTTGTTTAGATGCAGTGCTGGTGCCTATCTTCACAGCCCCTCCGAGTTCAGGCTTTTCCTTCTCTTCGGTGTTACTATCTTTCTGAGATTTATTTTTGGTCATGAGCATTGGAGGCATCAGCATGTCTGAGTCGTTGCTCGTGGAAAGTTGCATTGATTTAGTGGGCGTAGAAGGCTTCTTCACTGCTACCAGATTTTCAATTCCACTGCCGTATTGCAGTAAATGCTAGTTCTCTTTGCTAGTCTACTCATAGACACAATTGGTGATATCTTTCACCCATGAGAGCAACTGGCCAAACAGGTTGATTGATAAGTTACGATCGAAGAATTTGTTCACGCCGAATGGGATGTAGCTTCTGGTGTAATTATCTTCAGGTTTAGCTTAGTTTGTTGCGAAGCTTTGGAAGGCATTCGCTCCGGCGGTGGGTTTAGCTGTCTCCCCCACAAGGATTTTATGGATGGTGTTGTACTCAATGTGCCTGTAGTCGTCAGGCATGAGGTAGATGGCCAGTTTAACAAATTGGTATAGCTGAGATTACTGCTGACTGCAGTGAGGGTCGAATATCTTCTCGTTCACGAGGACAGGTCTGCCGTCTGGACCGGCTTCCTCGACTGACCTTTCAACATAGCCTTCGCCTTTGGGTTTGCCATGGCTGTCAGAACAGATCCTCCTGTGAGTATCAAACTGTTTTTATATCACTTCCCAACATTTCTAGTAAATTAACCTGTCACCTGAGGCCACCTAGACTAGTCTTTGCATGGCTAATCTCTAGACGAGCACCTTATTAATCTGGAGTAAAGCTTCGTCATGAATCCACTGATCACTCTTGTTGGCGGTCTCAGGGGCAGATTTTATCTTAGCGAAGAGCATGTCTCTAAGAGTCTTCAAATCTGAGTACCTCTCAAGGTCGTACTGTTCTTCGTACATTTGGATTAGTTTTTCCTTGTAAAAGTTAGCTGTGATGCACTAGTGGAGGCTGTCGAAATAGACATCTCTGTGGACATTTTCAAACAAGTTGGAGCTGCCTTCGACCTCATTTTCAAATCTGGTCGATAGGACGAAAAGTAAGTACCACACTCTGAGGAAGTAGCGTTAGTCTACAGCTGCGTAAGCCCCTCTGCTGTGGTTAGGAGCGGTCTCTTAAGTAATAATTTTCTCTTTGGCAGCAGAGCTGCTGGTCGACCGTGACGATTTAGCTGGGACTTCGATCAGAAGAGGGAACAGAGCCTAGAATTGTAGTTAACTCTGCGCATTGTAAGTGATATTTTTAGTCCCACAGAAGCCCACACTGAACATTTGTAGAGTCTGGACCAACTGGCACTTAGCTCCCAAGTGCTCAGAGATATCCTACAGCTTCACTAGCTTCTAATACTCGCCGTCATAGAGATCAAATCGCATAATAAAGTAGATCTGAATTCTCATGAGATCGCACATGTGGTTCAAGTAGTCTGTTTTCTTGTATTTTTAAGAGCTTCTATCTTTCTTGACCATGATACTGTGGGTGCGGCCGGTCTACACCTGCTCCTCTTCCTACGTAGTTTGCATCCAGCTGTACTGCGCAAAGAAGCCAGGCTGGAGGATGACACCAATCTTGAATAGAGCCATGTTAATCCTTATCCAATTATCTTGGTGGAATTTATTCATGGCGAGGGGCACGGCATCAAGGTGGCTCTTCCCTAAAAGTTTGAATTGGTCTTTATCTCCAAGCACTCGTTCGGATTAGAATGCTTGCGGTTGAGGACAGGTCAGAGCTTCAGAATTAGTCTTGTTGATGGCTTACTGCTGCACATCGATAGCCTCTGTACTAATGTAGTAATGCACTTGCTTGATGTGGATCACGTCCAAGTAGTTCAGCAAGTCTTTGAAGTAGGCTTCGTAAAGCTCGATGTGGTTCACTTGAATCCCTCCTTGTTTGGGATTCTTCAGGCTTTCAGAAATCGGCTGGCCAGGTGCTCTCTCAGGGATTTTGTTATTCCATAACATGAGAGCAGCAAAGGAGACCTAGACCAGAATATTGAGCATACTAGTTTCCTAGTACTGGTCACCTCTGTTAACGTCAAGCAAGAACTCCGTGAACACCTGAGCGTGCTCTCCTAAGAAATGCATTTCATTCAGCCTGAATACGCTTCCGAAGAAGAGGTCGTCTAACTGAGTGGAGATTTGCAGCAATTACACGATAATCTTGAGCACGATTACCTGCAAGTCCTCGTCGTAAGTAGATTATAACTTGAGCTTAGGATTTCCAAACGGGACTGAGACTACAGAAGCGCAGAGGGATAGGACGGCGAAGGCGCATGAGTGGACCAGCTGTTTCTGGTTCTCAAGGTATTTATCAGGGCATTGCTGAGACGTGCAGCCGATATTGGTTACTAATTGTTTGACCAGAGTCTTCTTGTCCATCTTGAGATCAGGTTTGAAAAATAGCTCGGTGATGACGCAGCTTAAAGAAAGCATTCCTTCGAGAGTGTCGTGTCGGATCTAATCAGGCGTCTGGATGACGAGGTAGTTGTAGAGCTCACAGAGAAGGCCAATCTGGTCCGAGGTCTCTTCGATTTCAACTTAGCTGATGTTGCGGGCTGGGACTGTGAAGAGCTTGGGAAGGACCACGAGAGCGACTCTAGCGTAACAAATAGAGATAAGTGCCTAGAGCTGCTGGGAGGCCATATGAAGAGCCTCAAGAGCTCCTCTGCGAGGCTTTAAGATCATCTCATCAATCACATCCTTGAGGAAGACGATTATGCTAGAGTAAGTGTCCAATGGGATGTTGGTCAGAGCTTCCATGACTTTGTTGGTCAGGAGGTTTTTGACGTCGAATTAGCCGGTCTTCTTGTCAAGAATTTTGATGGTCTTGGAGGGAAGATACTGCAGGGCTTCAATGGCACGTTATTGCACGGGCATGTTACGGTCAAGGAGGTTCTTCTTGATGGGGACGTTAAGGAATTTAACCCGGTCGACGGGGTTCTCATTCTGTAGGATTTAGCAAGAGAATCGGCCGTTGTACTGATTGCTTTGTAAATTGGGAAGGATGGGGCAGTCGTACGGCTCCTGTTTTGATTCCTCGGGTGAGGCAGTAGCGTACTTGGGTTTGCTTTTGTCCATGTAATTTAT
>Ga0138260_10690357_pt1 | contig 11798 bp, 1 predicted proteins | sample RNAB_220151111_FD_105235 | JGI IMG/M metagenome (GOLD analysis project Ga0138260, IMG submission 105235) | Metatranscriptomics of polar marine prokaryotic and eukaryotic communities from Palmer Station, Antarctica after 24hr light incubation -... | ecosystem: Environmental > Aquatic > Marine >... | reverse complement strand
TGAGGATATTGTACTTTTATTCCAAAAACAAAGCAAATTCCTCTCGCTTGATACCAATTGCGTTACACCTCCACATTAAAAGTGAAATTATAAGAACAAAAGAGCCACAAGACGATTAAATAATAAGAACAATACCTAGTAATAGAAGAGGAAGTAGTAGTAAAGTATAAGAATAATGAAAGAGGAAGGAGAAGGAGGAAGAAGAGAATGAAAGAAGGAGGACGAGAAGAAGGAGGAAGTTGAATGAGAAGAGAAGAAGGAGGACGGAGGAAAAATGAAGTAGAAGGAGGATGCGAGGTCTCAATTCAAGGTCTGCTATGTCTACCTCGGACTGTCATTCTCCTCTGCAAGCTGAGCAGCCAGACCGAGTACTGTGTCATCAATGTTATCAGCACCGCCTGCAAGATCTCCGAGATCCAGCCCAAGATCGTCTAAAGTAATTTCGGGAGCGCTAACAGGTGCAGCTGCTGCCGCAGATGCAGCTGCTGCCGCAGATGCAGCAGCAGGCGCTGTTCGAAGAGGTGGTGCAAGAGGAGCCGCTGCTCGTGCATTTGCCGCTGGTTTCGCTTTGATTCGAGCCTGTAGTTGTTCCCTCAGCGCCTGCTGTACATCTTCTTGGCCGGCGTCAAACTGAGGGCGAGCAGCGGCCCCCTCACGAACGTGCGACTCAGCAATGTTCTGCTGACGAGGAGTTTCCTGGTCGTGCACCTCAGGAGGCGGCTGCGTGTACGACATTCCAGGTTCCATGGCTTCAGATACAAGGACAAAGTCTGCGGTGGCGCCTACATCTGTTCCGAAGGTGTCAAGTATGCGGCTCATGCGCTCAGCGATGTCCTCTGGCGCACCGACAACCTGATTTTCTTCAAGATCCTCCTGGTTCAAACCAAGCGACTGCAAGGAGAGAGCGCCCACTTCGGAGTCTGCTTCCATGGCAGCACCCATGTCGGCAAGGGACAACCCGAGAGCATCCAGAGTGAGTTGAGTTCGAACATGCTTTCCGCCCCAGCCTGCGATCGTTCCATGGCAGCGCCTGTGTCCGCAGTGGAAAGACCGAGTGCATCCAACGACAAGCCTGAAGCCTGCGAGGCATACCTGGATTGCTGCGGCGCTGCAGCTTGAGTGCCTTGCGACAGCGATGCAGCGGCGTCCAAGATGCTTGGATCGAACGTAACACCTCCTTGCGAAGCACTAGACGCCCGTGTACCCGAGGGAGCTTGCGCCCATTGCGCCGACGACAACGTGCCACCTTCTGAAATTGCTGACAGGTCGGTTCCTGCCACACTCGATCCCTTGCGACTCTTCTTGGAGCTCTTTGACGGTCTCCGTGACTTTGCCGAAGCAGCACCGGCAGAAGAGGTGTCGCTTGGAGCCGGGGCTACAGGAAGACCTGTTTGGATCTTTTCGGCAGCTGCCAATCCAGCAAGGAGCGATGCCATCTCATCCTGAGAGAGACCCGAATCCCCTAAAGATTTTGACTGGACAGACGAGATTCCGTAGACCGACGTGGCGTCACCCACGGCGCCAGTCGTGCTGATCCGAGGACTCTCAGACTCGGCCAGCTGCTGTGCAAGGCTAAGCACGGACGGATCGATGACATGATCGTCAGCGTCGCCAATTCGCTTTGCCATCTGCTCGGAAAGTTCTAGAGCAGAAACGTCGTCGGCAGGCTGGAATTTATCAGACACCTTCTCTTCCTCCCTGTCCTTTGCAGCAAGCTGCTGAGCAAGCTGGAGTACCGAGGGGTCAATATCGGGCTTGGTGTCAGGCTTTGTGTCTTTTCTACGTTCCAGGGCAGATTTGAGCTTACCGATTTCTTTCTTTCCGCGGCTGCGTCGGTGGATAGCAAAGGAGATGATGGCACACAGCAGGATCAGACAAGTTCCTCCAATCACTGCTGGAACAACCGTCATCACCTTTAGGGGGGATTCTTCCTTAGGGGGCTCCAGGATGATAGGCATCAATGGCACAGACATGACAGCATATACTCCCAAGCCACCCGTGCTACATGTAGCAGCCCCCTGTTCGGTGACATAGGTTCCATCTACCTCTTGCCAGTTCCTATTTGCATCATCCCATTGATGGACAGCAATCCGAACATCACCACTATCGGCCTGCCTTCGTCCAGCAGCAGCCACCTTGTCTACATTAAACATTATGGTGACATTGATAGCTGGAGCAAAATTTGTTCTTATCGGTCGGAAACTTGTGACCCAGTCCGATACCAATATCCTGTTCTTGCTCCTGGACAGAGAGTCAACCTGTTCGAAAGAGAGATCTGTGAAATCCACGAAAATGCCAGACTCTCCTGCTACAGGGAATGTCACTAACGTATTCTTGAGGATGTAGATCTTTGTCTTCTTGTAAGGACCCTTGGCATTTGCAGACACGGTCTCCCTGGTGACAAATTCTGTTGCTGTAAGCAACTCTGCGTAGTCCTTGAGGTCAATCAAGGGCGTGGCCACGACCTGGATTTTTGGTGCCGTCATCGGGCTAGCTATCACAGTGTATAACGAAAAGGAAGTGGTCTGAGTTGCAAGCACTCCATCTCTAATTTCCATACTGCCGGGCACTTCTATCCATTCAAGGGCCGCCTCACTCCATTTGTAGATCGCCAAGCGCTGATTGTTCAAGGTACGATTCACTTTGGAGGAATCAAAAGGCATTGTGACAGTGATAGGAGGCGAGAACTGTGTTTCAGATGGAGTGAGCAGCACAACCGGACCAATAATTCCGTACTGAGATCCGCCCTCAGAACGCCGCAATCTACTTGCGGCACTCTTCAAATCATCAGGAACTTCCACAACAGATAGCTGGAGTTCAGCGGATTCTGCGTCTGGACCCATCTTTATCACTACAGCAGCAGGGATTGACAACCCAACTTCTGAGTATGCACCAGACATTTGCGCCTGGGTTGCCTTTGTAGTAATGAACTGAAGTGATCCATCATCAGAGGGTTGCTCTTCTACACTGTCATCAAGGCGTGCTTGCGCGGTTGCCTTGATTTCCTTTACACCCACCAGGATCTGGCATTTGCCCTCCGACGAACCAGCACATCCAACCCTAAATCCCTCTGCACATGGAGTACAATCTGCGCATTCGGTATCCGTCGTAGCCGTACATGCCTGACTTTCATATTGTGTACCATCCTGCTCGGCGCCACCACAAATTGTGCATGCCTTACACGTCGAGTCTGCCGTGCCGATATCTGTTTTATAAGTGCGCTCTGAAGGCAAGAACTCGGTGCCAGTCGTACACGTCTCGCAATATCCCCTAGTAAACCCGCCGATGAAGCATCCCTCTCGCTCTGTACCAGGCCCACAAGGCTGACACTCCTTGCAATTACCCGTACTAATACCCTGGATACATCCATCGAGCACCGTGGGCTCCTGGCATACAGAACACATTGCCATACTCTTGACAGCCTCGATCGTGACCTGCGACGCAACTACACCAGGGAGAAGGGTGCACTTTGCTGCAGTATCTGAGATCCATTCGGACGAGGCACAGCCGAAATCGCCAACTTGGCGATTCAGCGTTGCGTCGTATGCACCGAAGTTTTGTCCTTCGACGAAAATGAAGGTCGAATCTGGGGAAGTGGAACAATAATTGCTGGCATAATATTTATCATACGTGATAGCATTTTGGAGTGTGTACACCTGGCGAGCTACTGTGACAATTGAATCCAAGGAAGCTCCACCCACTCCCATGGGTAGTCTGCACACAACCGAGCTTGCCGATTGCCATTCGGTTGTTGTGCATGCTGTCACACCCACCCTCGCCATTTGTGTCGCAGAAATTCCGTGCATGCCCGTGATGGTAATAGAACTCCCGCCGATGGTGGGCGCGTTGAAATAGGTAACATCTGTAACCTTGCCCGCCGAGTATGTAAATACAGAGAGCAAGCTGGAAACAGTTTGGCCGGCTGTCACGATTAGTGCCAAGCCAGTAGCGCCAGCAGAAAAACCTGTTAGGACAGGCCTGCACTGCATGGTGGTATCCGAAACCCAATCGTTTGCAGCACACGCTGTGTTTCCTAAGCGCATCCTCGAAGAGTACGAAGTGTAGCCCATGCCCTGGCCCCGAACAGTGAATACAATCGGCTTCGAGAAATCTGGTGCAAATCCAGACCACACAGAGGTTACTGTAGGTGCATTGTATGAGACCAGTTCTGTGCCGGTTCCGACCTGACCCTCAACTGTGAGAGCTATAGGCTTCGTGTGACCGACGCCCTTTGTCACCATGCACCACACAGTGGTGTCGTCTTTCCAGAGCTGCATGCCAACGATTGCTGTCGAACCAATAGATGCACGGAACGTAGAAGCAGCTTGCCCGAAGTTGATGCCGAGCAGTGAGATTCCTGCGTACTGGCTCCACATAATATTAGGCGGCCCGACCCCTGACATGGTTGGGGCATCAAATGAAAACACACTGGTGAATGTTCCATCTGTCACACCAGCAGTGACAACAACCCCACGACTGCTCTTTCTTCCACCCGGAGATCTACAGGATACTGACGTGTCTGACTTCCACATTGTCAACTCGCTGGTAGTCACACCAACGCCGGTCCCCAACGAAATACCAACAATCCCAAAGTTAATTCCAGCAATTGTCAAACTAATAGATCCCGTAGCCGCAATATTACTTCTCAACACACTTGCCGAGCCCTGAGGTTGGTATGAAACTGACCCAGTCAAGCTTCCAGTGGACACTCCTGACGTGAGAAGCACACGTGCACTACGGCCTATGCCAGAGCTGACTTTGCAGAAAATCAAGGTGTCAGATTGCCAGTCCGTGAATTCCGATACGGTGTCTCCGGTGACCATGGAAACAGTGTATACGACAGTGCCAATATTTGCACCCTGGACTGTCATACTCGATTGGCCTCGAGGCTTCACATCCAAAGCCGAAATCGAGGATGCTGTCGGCGTTTCGTACGAAGCAACCCTTGAGGTCGAACCTATCTGCAGTCCTGCTGTCAGCAACACACGAGAATTCTTGCCAATCCCTGCCGCCACCCGGCACCCAATTGCGCTATCTGAAGACCATTCACTTTGCTCACACGTAGTTGACTGAACCTTGCTCTGTGCAGTGTATCCAGCTGTTCCAGTTCCAGCCATAAAAATCAAAGCATTCGCGTTTGTCGAACCTTGTGAAGCGTAGTTTGAGAGAGACAACATGGTTGTCATGCCTCCTGACGGAATATCAAACGAAAAGCTCCCGGAGAGGGAAGCCGGTATGACATCTGCTGTCACAACGACCGTCCTAGACCGAGAGACACCAGGAGGTACTTTGCACGCCACCATCGTATCTGACTCCCAGACGGAATTCTCACAATGAGACATGCCAACGGATGCCTGCTGAGTGTAGGCCATCAATCCCAATGAAGTTCCCGAGATAGTCAAAGACGAAGCGCCAATTGTCCAATGGTTTCCAAACTCTGAGAGTGTGCTGATATCAGGTCGATCGTACGACAAAAGATCTTTCGAAGTCCCTGATGATAAACCAGCTGTCACCATTACGAATCTCGTCCCGCCATATCCACGACTCGATTTGATCGAGACAGCTTTATCAGACTCCCATTCAGTAGCTTCACTGGCTGTTGCCTGCACTCGGGCACTAGGACAGCTGTCCCAGGTCCCAAGTTGAGCACCGGTCATACTGATCATACTGATATTGACTCCCCCCCCCAGGATGATGTTGATGGGATTTGTGGACAAAATCGTAACAATGTCGTACGACACAACCTCCGAGGTGGTACCGACTCCCAAACCTGAAGTGATGATCGTCTTTTGTTTCAATCCTAGACCTGCACTCACTTTGCAGTGTGCTGAGGTAAAGGTTATCCACTCAGTTGATTCCGCGACCGTCAATCCAAGTCGAATGGCGAATGTTCCAAGGATCGAGCCAAACACTGTGATTCCTGAACCCCCTGTTGTTCCAAGGTTACTCGGTTCTGCACGTCCCAAAGTGGCTCTGTCATATGACATAAATTCTGTTGTAGACCCCACCTGCATACCGGTAGTCAATAGCACTACCCTAGTCATCAGATTCCCGTCAGCAACTCGACATGTTGTTGAAGAATCCGAGTTCCAGAAAGTAGCCTCGCACGCCGTGCTACCCATTCGCACTACTGCTGTCTGCATGGTTTTGCCGAAGCTACCACCAAAGACCAGATTGCCTGTAATATTGCCTTGCGTAGACAGTGGAGGGGCATTGGTGATGGGTCCCCTGCTTATCATTGGCACGTCATGCGAAACAGCACCAGACAAGCTGCCAGTCAAAGACCCAGCCGTGACTGCAAACTGACGGGACCTCCCCACTCCTGCAGCAATCTTACAAAAAACAGTCTGGTCAGATCGCCATTGCGTGACTTCGCATCCCGAACCACTGTTGCGGAGTGCGACAGTGTGCGAGGCACCATTATAACCAAGGTTCTTCATTGTAACGGCCACGTCCGATCCACCAATGGCTGGTGCGTTTGGCCTTCCACGTGTTGGATCAACAGCCTTAAGGGCTGGCAAATCAATCGAGAGAGTGTCGGTGACTGTTCCAACCAACATTGCCACAGATATAACGATGGCACTCGAGGCACCAGTGCCTCGAGATACCTTTCCTGCGATCGCTGTTTCAGAGATCCAAAGAGTTGACATGGCATCAGTGCTTCCTGAAGTCACATGGCCAGAGTAAGTGACAACTCCAAAACCAGCACCCTTTACAGTGATAGACGATTCCTGCATGGTTGCTCTATTGTGATTTGTCTGATTTAAGTTATGAAAGTCCACTGGCGTATCGTACGATATTGCTTGAGAGCTGCTGGCAACTCGTTCGCCCACAGTGACTTTGATTCTGATCGTACCCCTAACACCACTTGCAATCCTGCACTGGGCAGCAGTATCTGAGATCCATTCCGATGCCTCACACGACGTAGCATGAAGCCTAGTCCTGAGAGTAGTAGCATAACCTTGGAGGCTTCCCATCGCAAAGCCATTGATGGTAACGCTAGCGCTGCCAGTAGAAGCCATGTTCGCTCGAACGACAGAGGATCCGATCAATGGCAAATCGTACGAAACTATATTCGTTCCACTTCCAACCCGCTCCCCTGCAGTCATAGAAATACGTTGAGTTCCCCGAGTGCCACGCGCCACGGTAGCCATGACTGACGTGTCGGAATGCCAGTGAGATGCTTCGCACTCCGTGACCCCAAGCTTGGAACGTTCAGTATATGAAGAACGACTCATTCCAGATCCCAGGACGGTAATCGTTGAACTCACAGTCGGACGAGCACCAGGAGTATTGGCTGGATTCATAGAAGAGACGTCGGGCACATCATACGAATGAATCTCGCTGGTCGATCCAGCCACTTGTCCGCTGGTGATCGAAATTCGTCTAGTTGCCCGGAAACCGTGTGGCACCCTGCCTTGCACTGAAGTATCTGACATCCAGCTACTGGACTCACAGCCTGTCACGCCTGAACGCACTATCGTTGTATATGCAGAGAGTCCCATGTCCAAGCCCACAAGCGTCACCTGCGACATCCCAGAAGCCCCGCGATTAGCATACGCGTGCATTCCCTGCCAGGTACTATTGCTGTGGTCCATAAACACCGTTGCAGACTGGTAGGATATGGCTTGCGTCACACTTGCCAAGACTGAAGTTGCCGTGATAACAACACGACGCGAACCTTTCAATCCACCAGACACCTTGCACTGGATTGACGTTTCTGAATCCCACTTCGAAAATTCACTGGCACTATCTCCTACCCTACCCATCTGAGTCCACAGCATAGTGCTGAAACTTGCACCGGATAAAGTAGCAATTTGCGATCCCCGAGCGTTGAAATTTTGCGTCCGACTTGTGCTCACAGAAGGTGCATCGAACGACAAGACCTCTGTTATACTTCCTGCTAGGCTGCCTGCTGTCAGAGACAGCCTTCGGGTTCCCGATCGTATTATTGTCAAGAGGCCGTACACTGAGGTATCGGACTCCCATGTCGTGAACTCACAGGCTGTACTGCCGGGACGGATCCCCGTAGTGTAGGAAACGAATCCCATTCCTGCTCCTGCAACTGTCAGGGTTCTTGTGGTCACAGCCTCAGGAGGGCTGTTAAAGAAGCTTACACTTGATAGGGTAGGTATGCTGTACGATATTACAGCAGTTCCAGATCCAACAAGGGACCCAGAAGTTACTACAATCCGTAATGTTGATTGCACGCCTCTGGCATTCACACCAAGGATACTAGTTTCAGATACCCACGACGAAATCTCGCAGCTTGTATGCGACATCCTTACCATTTCAGTATATCCAAACCCTGCAAGTCCAAGACCCGATACAGTCACAGAGACAGAATCTGTTGATTGGATGTTGCTAAAATAGGACATCGACACCGTAATCTTCTCGTAAGACATAATACTAGTAGCAGAACCAAACCTCCTTCCAGATGTTACGACTGTTCGTCGAGTTGACGCCTGCCCTGCGCTCACTTTGCAAGACAAGCTTGTAGCCGACAGCCATCCGCTCGTCTCACACTCGGAAAATCCTACTCTACTTGAGTGGCTGTAAGCATTCAAGTGGAAGCTATATCCAACAAGAGTCATTCCGATGCCTCCTCGCATTGGGCGATTGGCAAAACTGGTCGAATTCAGAACGGTCGTGTCATTTGCCAACAGCCTGGCATAAAGCTCGGCTGCGCCCAATTGATAAGATCCTGATACTGTTGGCACATCGAACGACATTGCTTCGGAGGTCGACCCTGTGACCATCTGCGTTGTCATTATCACACGTCTGGTTCCTCCTGGCGCTGGAGCTATCTTGCACGTCAGCGCCGACTCAGATGTCCAATCGCTGGCTTCGCATGCTGAATAGCCTATACGAGCAGTACCAGTACGGTCGGCTGTACCCAAATCTTGTGCCCGCAGCAGTACAGCACCGGCAAAGGGGCCAGGTGCATTTGAAAGTTGAGTGAAACACTGTGTGTTGTTGCAAGCAGTGCTGTCGTTGGCGAACTTGGTGAGGTATAGGGTGATATCATATGAAATAGCCTCAGTGTTACTTGCTACCAATTGTCCTGCTGTCACCATTAATCTCCTCGTTGCAGCTTTGCCTGCAGCAGCAACACACATGATTGAGGTATCTGAGATCCAAGAACTTGATTCGCAAGAGCTAGATTGGATTCTACTTACAGCGCTGAAGTCCACTATGCTCAAATCAGACCCAGATACTGTCATATAGCTCGTTGCAGAGCCCACCCGATTGCTTCGCGAGCTTACTGACAGAACAGGAACGTCGAACGAGAGGCTTTCTGTAAGTGATCGGCTCTGCTCACCTGCAGTCATGGCCAGACGCTTTGTTGAAGAATACGAAGGCAGCATACGACAAGTCAGTTGAGACTCTGACATCCATTCTGTGATTTCCGATGCCGTTCCACCAAGACGCACACCAACACTGAGCGCCTCAGCAACGATGAACTGACCATACACGGTAAGACTCATCGAACCTGTGGAACCAGCATTCCACTTTACACGCGCAGAAAGTTCAAAGCCGTCGGTGGAAAAGGCCATAGACCTGCTACCAGCGAATTGCCCCGCCGTAACTGCAACCAACCTTGATCCTCGAGCTCCTGCACCCATCATGCAACGCAAAGCCGTCTCAGAATGCCACTCTGTCGACTCACAACCTGTCTGCCCTGATCGGATTAACGTTGTAAATGCAATTAACGCCATATTAGATCCAAAAACGGTCACAGATGCCGATCCTGTTGCAACTCTGTTATACCCTATAATCGCGCTCAAAATGGCCACATCTGCCGAAAATACTGCTGACATGCTGGCCGTGGACTCTCCTACCGTGATTACCGCTCGGCGGGTTCCGCGTGCAGCATGGCTGGCCCGGCAGCGCACAGACGATTCAGATTCCCACGCTGTCTTTTCACAACCAGTCTGCCCGACTCGCACCGCTGCAGTATATGATGTCTGCCCAAATCCTGCCCCGTATAAAGTCACCGACGACGAGCCCGACCCAATCAGATTGCTCCTCCGGGCATGACTAATAGACCCGACGTCGAGTGAGAATGCCATCGAAATACTACCTGTTGAAGCTAACACCGAAACCGTTGTCCGTCGTGTCCCCCGGGTTCCGTGCGGCACAAGACCTCGCAGAGACGTTTCAGACACCCACTCTGTTCCTCGGCATCCTGTTCCTCCCAGCCTCATCTGTTGCGTGTATCCCATTAAGTTTAATCCTGTACCGTACACCGTGACACTAGTTGACCCTGTTCCAGCCCTGTTGAGCTGAACTGTCTTTGAGATTGTAGGGTGGTCAACTGAAAACATGTGAGTTATGCTCCCTGTCAGACCTCCCGCTGTCACTGCTGACCACCGCGATGCACTTACTCCGTGTCCCGACATGCATCTCAAAGTTGTCTCTGACTCCCAGTCCGTGCCTTCAGAGGCAGTCACTCCCAACCGTGCTCCAATGCTCAGGAAGTGGTGCCCAAAGTTTATTCCGAATACAGTCAAACTTGCTGATCCCGTAGTAGGGTGATTCTGTTTAGTGCCGTTTGTGTAGATTGTCTGATTTAAGCCAACCACTTGGACAAGGTCTGTTGAATAGGCCTTAGTACCGCTTCCCACCTGTTCACCGACTGTCAAGACGGCTTTGAGGCTTCCTTTTACGGAACTTCCTGATAAGCAACGCACGGTTGTATCTGACACCCAGTTGCTTGCTTCGCATGACGTGACACCAACTATCATCATGACCGTGAATGAATTTAATGCGAAGCTTGACCCAAGCAGCGTCATGCTGATCGAGCCTGTCCTCCCGAAGTTGGATTTCTCCACCCTTGCGATAACTGCAGTGTCTGCTGAAAAGGCGATTGTCTGGGTATGGGATCGCTCTCCTACTGTCATGGAAAGACGCCTGCTTCCCTTCGTATTACGATGTACACTACACTGCACCGAAGAATCTGACTTCCACGAAGTAACCTCGCACACCGAGAAACCGATTCTGGCGGAAACTGTATTACTTACACCCGCAGTATTCAACTCTGATCCAAAAATGGTCACCAATACGTGTCCTGTAGCTGGCGAATTTGGTGCTTTTGTTAATGAGATTGTCGGCAAGTCTGCTGTGAAGAACTCGGATCGTGTCGAGCGGGCTGTTCCACTAGTTATGGTAGCTCTCCGCGTACCCCTCACTTTAGAGCTGACCATGCCTTTCACATGTACATCAGAAATCCACATTGTAGCCTCACATGTAGTCTTTCCGATTTTCAACCTTTGCGTTACATCGTAATATCCCATCGCAATACCAGAAAGGGTGATGCTAGAAGATCCCATTGATGCCCGGTTGGTAGTCGAGTTGGCAGCCAAGGTTGAGATATATGGTGCGTCTACAGTATAGAGATTAGTGACAGTGCCTGTCCTCTCCCCGACGGTTAGAGATATGCGCCTCGTTTGTCCATATGCCATGGTAATCAGACTGATAATTGACGTGAGTGATTCCCATTGCGTTGACTCACAAGTCGTGTGACCAAGCCCTGCAAGCAACGTGAAATCCCCGGAAACAAATCCGGCACCAAATACTGTCATAGATGCAGACTGCAAATCGGAAGGAGCTGCTCTGTTCTGGAGATATCCGGTGGATAAAATCGGGATTGAATACGACACCAGTGAGGAAGCGCTGCCCATATGTGACGTACCTGACGTCATCACAACATGGCGGCTGCCTTGTGCTCCTCGCCCAACTTGGCACCTGAGCGAGGTTTCCGATTCCCATCCTGTTGCTTCGCACGCTGTCTGTCC
>Ga0138260_10505943_pt1 | contig 11889 bp, 9 predicted proteins | sample RNAB_220151111_FD_105235 | JGI IMG/M metagenome (GOLD analysis project Ga0138260, IMG submission 105235) | Metatranscriptomics of polar marine prokaryotic and eukaryotic communities from Palmer Station, Antarctica after 24hr light incubation -... | ecosystem: Environmental > Aquatic > Marine >... | reverse complement strand
GCTTGAGCATTTATGTGATCATAAATGGACAGTCGTAGAGCCAGTTTTTAGAAGTTGTGACGAGTTAATAATTAAATAATTAAATTATTGATAAATTGAAACAAGTCGCGAATAGGTAATCATGGCTGGTCCCTGATATCGTCTTTACACGGCCAAAAGCCTTGGAAGCGCGCGCTTCCGCTGAGGGCAGTAGCTCAATTTGGTAGAGCACCGGTCTCCAAAACCGAAGGTTGCGGGTTCAAGTCCCTCCTGCCCTGCTTGTTATTTCTAACCCTAAAAATTATACGATCTAGATTTTCTAAAGAAGTGAAGATATTTATCCCATCCGACCCTATGACCCAATGGCGATGACCCAATGGCGATGAACAGACAAACTCGACGACACCTGCAAAAACAGGGTGAGATGAGCGCTGATGGCGCGCCCATAGCTAAACGCGACCGTCGAGCACCAGCAGCGAGCCCTCAAGATGACGAGCGAACTGGACCAGTCCAATTCGTCCGGGAAGTACGCGGAGAGCTTCGTAAAGTTGTATGGCCAACAAAAGATGAGTTGATTAATTATTCGGCCGTTGTTTTAGTGACCATTGTTGTTTTAACCGCCTTAATTGCGGGTCTCGATTACCTAGCGGGCGAAGGGGTATTACGCCTCTTCGATGTGAACTGATGACTGACACCAACGTAAACTCAGATACAGCCTTTGACCCTATGGCTGCAGCGCGAAAGTTGATGGGCGCTGACAAGTCGAGCCCGGTTGAGGAAACGGCTAGTGATAGCGACCAAAGTGATGAAACTATTGGCTTGGTCGATGAGACTCCAGAAGGTGCGCTAGATAGCGAAAATAAAGTTGTTATTCTCGATGAAGATGAGTTGCTTGAGGCTTCTGAGGAAGAAGAAATCTCGGCATACGATAGGCCTGGTAAGTGGTTTGTGGTCCATACGCAATCGGGATATGAGAAAAAAAGTCAAGCAAAATTTGGAAGCTCGAGTTTCTTCTTATGACATGGAAGACAAGATTTATGAAGTTGTCGTTCCAATGGAAGACGTCATGGAGTTTAAAAACGGTCGAAAAGTAGTTGTTCAGAAGAAAATGTTCCCTGGGTACCTGCTGATTCGTTGTCGGCGTAACGATGATGTTCATCATATGATTAGAAATACCCCTGGGGTTACTGGTTTTGCTGGGCCTGGTGGTAATCCTTCACCATTGCGTAGAAGAGAAGTAGATACTTTCCTTCACGTTAAAAAAGATGGAGATGAACCGCAGCGTAAGACAAAGCCCCGTATGCTTTATGAGCTAGATGAGAGCGTACGAATTAAGGAAGGTCCGTTCGCTGATTTCCAAGGCCAGGTAGTGGAAATCAATGAAGAGCAACTCAAAGTTAAGGTTCTAGTCAATATTTTCGGTCGGGAAACTCCGGTCGAACTCGATTTCTCTCAGGTTGCTAAAATCTGAGAATAACTTATTGCCGTTATCGGTAAATAAATTAAATGCCCTAGTTGCTCTCGTTTTTGTGAGAGCCCCACAGACGGAGAATAAGAATGGCGAAGAAGAAGGCTGTCGCCCTCGTAAAAATTCAGATACCAGCAGGTCAGGCGACTCCTGCACCACCCGTCGGAACGGCTTTAGGCCCGCATGGCGTTCAAATCATGGATTTTTGCAAGGCGTATAATGCTGCGACAGAAAGTCAGCGTGGAACAATAGTTCCAGTTGAAATAACTATTTTCGAAGACCGTAGCTTTACATTTATAACGAAAACGCCGCCAACCTCGGTGCTTTTACGTGAAGCTGCAAGACTTGATAAAGCAGCTGAAAATCCAGGGCGTGAAACAGTTGCGACTATTAGTGACAAACAGCTTACTGAAATCGCCAACATGAAATTACCCGACCTCAACGCATTGGATATCCAGGGAGCGAAGTTGCAAGTTGCTGGAACTGCGCGATCAATGGGTATAGAGGTTGAAGGTTATTAAATTCGTTCAAGTCATTGCGTCTTAGTTCGCAATGCCGCATATCTGGAACACCTCACCAGATTTATAGCGATTCCTTGAGGTAGCTGAAGGGCGAACCCATGAGTGGGAAAAAATATAAAGATTCGTTGAAAAAATTTGACCGTAACACGCTCCATCAACCAAACGAGGGGCTTGCTCTCGTAAAGCAGATGGCATCGGCAAAATTTGATGAAGCAGTAGATATATCTCTTTGTCTTGGTGTTGATCCTCGAAAAGCGGATCAAATGGTACGTGGTACCGTGGCGTTACCGTCAGGTACCGGTGGTGATGTAAAAGTCGCAGTTTTCGCTCAAGGAGATGCAGCAGCTGAAGCTACTGAAGCTGGAGCAGACGTTGTAGGAGCTCAGGACTTAGCAGAGCGCATAGAGGGTGGGTTCACTGATTTCGATATCGCAATAGCGACACCCGATATGATGCCGATAGTTGGAAAATTAGGTCGTGTTCTAGGCCCTCGTGGGCTAATGCCTAATCCCAAATCAGGTACCGTCACCATGGATATCGCAAAAGCTGTTAGTGAGTTCAAAGGTGGAAAAGTAGAATATCGAACCGACAAATTCGGTAACGTGCAATTGGCAATTGGTAAAGCAAGCTTCGAAGAAGCCGATCTTTTGGCGAACTTTGAAGCGGTGATGGATGAACTTACTCGGGCGAAACCAGCTTCTTCGAAGGGCAGGTATCTCAAAAAGATTACTGTCTCTTCAACGATGGGCCCAGGTGTGAAACTAGACCCCAGCTCTTTCAGTTCATAAAGCATGGTGGGATGTGGCGTAACGTCCCATAGGATGAAGTTGAATATTTTTACGCTCGCCCTAGAAACCCGGTCGGCTTAGGCCTGAAATCGATGTGTTTAAAACCACTCGGACCTGACGAGGCGGACCCTGTTTCCTGCGAAACAGCCTTATTGGCTGTGTTTCGGGTGAGGTGTTCGTTCTGCGAGCACCAAACACCCGAGAGGAGGTAAAACATGGAACGAGAACCGCGAGCAGAAAAAGTTTCCGTAGTGGCGGACGTTCGAGAGCGATTCGAAGATGCTGAAGCTGTGCTGATAACAGAGTACAGAGGTCTTTCAGTATCAGATTTAGCTGAATTACGTGCAGCTCTCCGAGATACCGGGACTACTTACAAAATTTATAAGAACACGTTGGTTCGCTTAGCAATTGAAGAGAACGCTCCTGAAGGCACGAGTCAAATGCTAGTAGGGCCGACGGCGTTGGCGTTTGTTAAAAAAGACCCATCGGCTGCGGCGAAAGCTCTTAAAACGTTTGCGTCAAACAATGATGCACTCATAATCAAAGGAGCAATACTCAGCGGCGGATTGCTAGATGAAGCTCAAGTTCGCGAATTAGCTGAATTGCCGTCACGTGACGAGTTGCTTGCTTCAATAGCAGGTGGACTGGCTGCACCGCTTCAATCAATAGCGTCAATGATGAACAACCTGTTGTCAGAAGTATCAGGTTTGTTGCAGGCATTGTCCGATAAAGGCGGAGCCACGGAAAGCTCATTAGTGTCTGAACAATCAGACGATCCCGCAGTATCTGAAACTGATAGTGCTGTAACTAGCGCCGAAACAGAAGTTGTTACGGATGAAACTAGCGATGAAACTGAAATAACTGGAACAGAGACCGACCCGGTCACTGAAGAACAATCAGATGGCGATGAAGCCACCAAAGAAGACTGAATACTTGAGGAGTAAGAATATGACTAGTGAAGAAATACTTGAAGCAATTGGCAATATGTCGGTGCTTGAATTAGTTGAGTTGAAGAAAGCATTTGAAGAAAAATTTGACGTAACAGCCGCTGCTGCTGCGCCTATGATGATGGCTGCTCCTGGCGGCGCAGAAGCTGCTGCTGAAGTGAAAGACGAATTTGATGTCGTCTTAACTGCTGCTGGAGAAAAGAAAATCCAGGTAATTAAAGAAGTTCGAGGGCTAACTAGCCTTGGTCTTAAAGAAGCTAAAGATCTTGTAGAAAGTGCTCCTGCACCTATACTTGAAGGCGTAACTAAAGAAGATGCCGATAAAGCCAAAGAAGTTATTGAAGCAGCTGGTGGATCGGTAGAAGTTAAGTAAATATTTATTAGCTTTGCAGCTATTTAATATGTTTAAGTTAGTGGGTCTAGCGGCTAGTCCGCTAGACCCAGATTTCATAGAAATACTCCGAGAAAAGCATGTGTTTGGTCTGACGAGTAGAATCGTTGGGCCTCGCAACACAAGCCGTTGTTTACACAATCTCAAAATGGGTTTGTGGAGACTCGATGGCCCGGCTACGCTATTCTCCGTTGTGGTGTAACAGAAAATTCTTCGGACTTTCTCACTAAGCCCAACACGCCCCTTCACTCGGCGACCTTTGGCCACGGTTGCAACTGAATAATCTGAGGAGATCCCGTTGTCGTCTCGTCCTGTCCGGGAACGGTACTCATTTGGCAACCTCGAAGAGGTCTTGCCACTACCTGACCTGATCGCTGTGCAGAAGCTGTCTTTTGACCGTTTTCTTGAAGTAGGTTTAGCTGAGGCTTTTGCCGATATAAGTCCAATAACTGACTTTACCGGAAACCTAAAGCTTGAATTTGAATTCGATCCTCACGATGAAGACCTTCGGTTACCGCCGAAGTTCACTGAGGAAGAATGCAAAGAGAAAGACCACACTTACTCGGTCCCTATTTTTGTCCGTGCGCGTTTCATGAACGCTACTACTGGCGAAATTAAAGAGCAGACAGTCTTCATGGGAGATTTCCCGATGATGACCAGAAAAGGAACGTTTATAATAAACGGTACTGAGCGGGTTATTGTCAGCCAGTTGGTGCGTTCTCCTGGTGTTATTTTCCAGCCGGGTGAGAGATATCGGTTAAGAAATATCCAAAAACATCAATTGGTAACTGGCACCATCCATCCCTACCGTGGTGAATGGATAGAGTTTGATGTCGAACACAAGCCCGGAAAAGATGTTACTGCTGGCACGAGAGTTGCTCGTAAACGACGGCTGAGCATTTTCACACTAATTCGTGCTCTGGGGTTTGACGAAGAGAACTATCCTGGGTTTCTCCAGCGTTACGTAAACCACTTTGATTTCCTTGAGGGCCAATGGGAGAAAGATCAGTCGTTAGCCCCAACGATGCAAGAATCGCTTATCGAAATTTATAAGCGAGCCCGTCCGGGTGAGCCGCCTACTCCAGAAGCCGCTGCCAACTATTTTACAAACGCGTTCTTCGAAGATCGCCGTTATTCTCTTTCTAAAGTTGGTAGATACAAGCTAAACAAGAAGCTTGGCCCTGAGCTTGACCGTATCGAAGAGTTGTTCGGCGTTAAATTAGAACGTCCTGATCCGACCTCTTCGGTTCTTTCGCGCGCTGAAGTGCTGGCAGCAGCTACATATTTGTTGCATCTAGCGGATGCTCAACCGGGTTACCGTCTTGATGACCAAGACCATTTCGCGAATCGTCGAATCAGGTCTGTTGGTGAGCTAATCCAAAACCAGGTCAGAATCGGTCTAAGTCGTATGGAGCGTGTTGTACGCGAGCGTATGACTACTCAAGACGTTGAGGCAATCACCCCACAAACTTTAATAAACACACGACCTGTGTCGGCAGCGATAAAGGAATTCTTCGGAACTTCTCAACTTTCGCAATTCATGGATCAAGTAAACCCATTGTCTGGGCTTACACATAGGCGACGACTTTCTGCGCTCGGACCAGGTGGCCTTTCTCGCGAAAGAGCTGGTTTTGAAGTTCGAGATGTGCACTTCAGCCACTACGGCCGTATGTGCCCGATCGAAACTCCAGAAGGTCCAAATATTGGACTAATTGGTGGCCTAGCAACGTTTGCACGGGTGAATGAATTCGGGTTTATTGAGTCTCCATACCGGGTTGTTACCGATGGTCAGGTAACAGACGAGATTCGTTATCTAACGGCGGATGAAGAAGAAGAATTTGTTGTTGCCCAGGCGAATGCGCCGCTAAATCCGAATAAAACGTTCCGAAACCCCCGTGTTCTAGTAAGGAAAAGCCCACAAGGAGCCAGTCTTCAGGATCTGAAACTCCAGATGGAGCGCGATACATACTTCGCTTCGACAACGGAAATTAGTTACGTACCAGCGGCTGAAGTACAGATGATGGACGTATCACCTAAGCAAATTGTGTCGGTAGCGACTGCTTTGATTCCGTTTCTTGAACATGATGATGCTAACAGAGCTCTCATGGGAGCAAATATGCAACGTCAAGCTGTGCCTTTGGTGCGAGCTGAAGCTGCTTATGTAGGAACAGGTATCGAAGCTCGAGCAGCGGTAGACGCGGCTGATGTTATTTTGGCTAAAGAATCTGGGGTTGTGACTAGGGTCAGCAGCCAGTCCATAAGGGTTGAATACAACAAACTTGGGTCAGTTGAACACGAGTTGCTTAAATTTAAGCGCTCAAACCAAGACACTTGTATAAATCAAAGACCGATTGTTGTTGAAGGCGACAAGGTGAAGAAGGGGGCCGTTCTAGCTGATGGTCCTTCGACTGATCAGGGCGAATTAGCTTTAGGTAAGAATCTACTTGTCGCTTACATGGCCTGGGAAGGGTACAACTTCGAGGATGCGATCATCCTCTCTGAACGTCTTGTGAAAGATGATGTACTTACATCGATACACATCAAAGAACATGAAATTGATGCTCGAGATACGAAATTAGGACCAGAAGAAATAACGCGAGACATACCAAATCTTGCAGATGATGTGCTTGGCGAATTGGATGAAGACGGCGTAATCCGAGTTGGCGCTGAGGTAAATCCTGGCGATGTTCTAGTCGGGAAAGTTACTCCTAAGGGAGAAACAGAACTTACTCCTGAAGAGCGTCTCCTTAGAGCAATCTTTGGGGAGAAAGCACGTGAAGTACGAGACACTTCCTTAAAAGTTCCTCATGGTGAGCGTGGCGTTGTCATAGACGTAAAGGTTCTGAGGCGCGACGAAGACCAAGAGTTATCTCCTGGTGTTAATGAACTCGTTCGGGTTTACATTGCCCAAAAGAGAAAAATTAGCGTTGGCGATAAGCTCGCTGGTCGTCACGGTAACAAAGGAGTAATCTCCAAAATTCTTCCTATCGAAGATATGCCTTACCTAGCTGATGGAACTCCGATAGATATCATCCTTAGCCCCCTCGGTGTTCCTAGTCGTATGAATGTCGGCCAGGTGCTAGAAGCTCATCTTGGATATGCAGCGCGATGGGGTTGGGAATTCGAAGGTAAGTTGGTCGGCGATACACCGATTTCAAATAGCGACAGGAAAACCCGTCCCCGAACGCAGCCTTCAGTCTTTGTTGCAACACCGGTATTTGACGGAGCAGCATGGGATGAAGTGGAAAGCGCTGGGATCCACCCAACGATCCAAAAAACGCTCGAAAAGCTTCGTCCAGAATCAGTTACCGGCGAACGGATGATGACTACTACTGGGAAGACCACGCTATATAGCGGTCGTACCGGTGAAGCATATGATCAGCCAATCATGGTTGGTTACAGTTACATCTTGAAACTAGCTCACCTTGTTGATGATAAAATTCATGCTCGTTCAACTGGGCCGTACTCGATGATTACTCAGCAGCCATTAGGTGGTAAAGCTCAATTCGGCGGCCAGCGCTTTGGCGAAATGGAAGTTTGGGCTTTAGAGGCTTATGGCGCTGCGTATCTCCTTCAGGAACTTTTGACGATTAAGTCAGATGACGTTCTTGGACGTGTTCGGGTATATGAAGCGATTGTCAAGGGTGAAAATATTCCTGAACCAGGAATCCCAGAAAGTTTTAAGGTTCTGATCAAGGAAATGCAAGCTCTTTGTCTCAACGTAGAGGTTATGTCCCTCGATGGTAAAGAGATCGACATGCAAGGTCTTGATGAAGATGTGTTCCGAGCAGAAGAATCACTCGGTATTGATATCAGTCGTCCCGAACGAGGGACCGATGAAGACGATGAACTTAGGAGGCGACGTTCATGAAGGTCGATAGCCCAATGCCCAATTCGTCGCGGACTGTGAGTAGTAAATGATTGATGTTAATGAATTCTCTGATATACGTATTGGCTTGGCAACGGCCGACGCGATTCGCACCTGGTCAAATGGTGAGGTTAAAAAGCCTGAAACCATTAATTACCGGACCTTAAAGCCGGAAAAAGATGGTCTTTTCTGCGAAAAAATCTTTGGTCCAACCAAAGATTGGGAATGTGCTTGCGGTAAGTATAAGCGCGTCCGATTTAAGGGAATAATTTGCGAACGATGTGGTGTTGAAGTTACCCGAACCAAGGTCAGACGGGAACGGATGGGTCACATAGAATTAGCCGCACCAGTTGTTCATATATGGTATCTCCGGGGAACACGAAGCTGGTTAGCCTATCTTCTCACCGGTTTAGAAATCAAAGAAGAACTAAAAGCGAAACAGTTAGAACGCGTAATTTACTTTGCCGCTAATCTTGTGAGCTGGGTAGATGTTGATAAGCGCCATGAAGACCTTCCGCGCTTAGAAGCTGAGATGCGAGAAGAACTTGATGCGATCAGTGAAGAACTTGAAGGTGAAGTTGAAAATCGGCTTGCGAAACTAGAAAAAGAATTAAGCGAGCTCGAAACTAAAGGCTCCAACGATAAAGAAATCAAAGCAGTAAAACGCGACACCGAAAAAGATGTTGAGCTTCTACGTACAGAGTACGCCGATGAGCTGGAACTCGTTAAACGAGTGTTTGATGAATTTAGCGGCCTGCATGGACGTAAAATTTTTGAAGATGAGCTTTTATGGCGAGAGCTTGAAGATAGATATGGTGAGTACTTCGAGGGTGGCATGGGGGCCGAAGCCATTACTCAACTCATGGCGCGTGTCGATTTCAATGAAGAAGAAATTCTTTTACGTGAAGCTATTGACGCTTCTGACGGAAGAAAAGAGCTGTCAGCACAGCGAAAGCAAAAAGCCATTAAGAGGCTGAAAATTCTAACCGCATTTAACCGTCGAAATGAACAAGGCAAAAGAATTAACGACCCACGGGCAATGATTCTTGATGCCGTTCCGGTAATTCCACCTGAGCTTCGCCCGATGGTGCAACTCGATGGTGGCCGTTTCGCTACTTCAGACTTAAATGATTTGTACCGCAGGGTTATTAACCGAAATAACCGACTTAAGCGATTACTTGATCTCGGTGCTCCAGAAATAATCGTCAATAACGAAAAACGTATGCTTCAGGAAGCTGTTGACGCACTTTTCGATAATGGCCGTCGTGGTCGACCAGTAACTGGTCCAGGTAACCGTCCCTTGAAATCCCTTTCGGACATGCTGAAAGGTAAACAAGGAAGATTCCGCCAAAACCTCCTAGGCAAGCGCGTCGATTATTCTGGCCGTTCGGTAATTGTTGTAGGCCCTACACTTAAGTTGCATCAATGCGGACTGCCTAAATTAATGGCATTAGAGCTCTTCAAACCGTTTGTAATGAAGCGGCTGGTAGATCTTGAGCTTGCACAAAACATTAAATCCGCTAAGCGTATGGTTGAGCGTCGTAAGTCTGAAGTTTGGGAAGTACTCGAAGAAGCAATTAAAGAACACCCAGTTCTTCTAAACCGAGCCCCAACTTTACATCGACTTGGAATACAAGCCTTTGAACCAGTATTAGTTGATGGTAAAGCGATACAGATCCACCCGCTTGTCTGCGCCGCTTTCAATGCCGACTTTGATGGCGACCAAATGGCTGTTCATCTACCGTTATCTGCTGAAGCTCAAGCCGAAGCCCGAGTGTTAATGCTGTCGGCGAATAATATCTTGTCGCCTGCTGATGGGCGCCCAATGACAGTGCCCAGCCAGGACATGATTATCGGTGGCTATTATCTCACAGAGCTGCGCGAACAAAAAAGTGACGCCAAGATGAAGGTCTTCAAACACTTTCATCAAATTGAACGTGCTGCAGCACTTAACCAGCTCAATCTTCATAGCTCAATTATTTGGAGAAATGAAGCTTTATCTGACGGCGATGGTGGATTTCATACCACTACACCCGGGAGAGTTTTGTTTAACTCAGCGCTGCCTGAAGACTTTCCATATGTCAATGTGAAAGTCCGTAAACAAGAAATGGGCGAAATCGTTCGAGATCTTTCTGCCGGATATCCCACTAACCAGGTGGCGGCCAGTCTTGATAAAATCAAAAATTTATGTTTCGTATACGCAACAAGATCTGGCTTAACCGTCTCTATCGATGACGTTCGGACACCTCCGGATAAAGAAGTCATTATGGAACGTTATGAGGCAGAAGCGGAACGAGTTGAAACTCAGTACCGTCGTGGAATTATCACCGATGGTGAGCGTCGCCAAAAAGAAGTAGAAATTTGGACATCTGCGACGGAAGAAGTGCGTCAGTCACTCGAAGTTGAACTCAAAAAAGATGCGTTCAACCCAATTGAAATGATGGTTGAATCCGGCGCTCGTGGAAACATGATGCAAGTTCGCCAAATTGCAGCTATCCGAGGTCTAGTTGCTAACCCTCGTGGAGATATTATCCCTAGGCCAATTAAATCCTCGTATCGCGAAGGCCTCACCATGCTTGAGTACTTCATCTCGACGCCTGGTGCTCGAAAAGGATTAGTTGATACAGCGCTTCGAACTGCTGATTCGGGCTACTTAACTCGTCGATTAGTCGACGTAGCACAAGAGCTTATTGTTAACGAAGAAGATCCGTTCGAAAGGTCTGGGCCTGTTCTAGGCCTCTGGCTAGAAGATATTGGACCAGATACAACTGAAAAGCGAACCTATCTGGAGACCCGGCTCTTTAGTCGTTGCTTAGCCCAAGCAGTTGAGTTGTCAGATGGCTCAACTATAGAAGCTGGAGCTTTAATCCGCGAAGAAGAAATGATCGCGTTGCGTGACGATCCTGCAGTCGAAAGAGTAATGGTTCTATCTCCGCTTACCGATAGCTCTGAATTCGGTGTTGCATCAAAAGCCTACGGAAGTTCACTTGCGACAGGAGAAATGATCGAAGTTGGTGAAGCGGTAGGAGTTATCGCAGCTCAATCGATCGGTGAGCCTGGTACCCAGTTAACGATGCGTACTTTCCATACTGGAGGCGTCGCCGGTAGCGATATCGCTGGTGGTCTTCCTCGCGTTGTTGAACTTTTCGAATCTCGAACCCCTAAAGGTAAAGCCACTCTTGCGACGCAGACCGGCGTTGTCAGAATCGGTGATGATGATGGCCGTGGACGAGAAGTTTTGGTTGTCGCAGATAATGGAGACGAAGACCCGCATACAGTGTCGACGATTGCACGATTAGCAGTAACTGATGGTCAAGAAGTGAGAGCTGGCGATCCATTAGTCGACGGTCCACGAGACCCTAAAGAACTGCTCGAAATTCGAGGAGTGCGCGAGACTCAACAATACATTGTTGAAGAAGTACAAAAAGTGTATCGCGAGCAAGGCGTATCAATCCATGACAAGCACATCGAGTTGATCGTTAGGCAGATGACTCGTCGGGTTCTTGTTGGCGAGCCGGGAGAATCAGAGTTCCTACCTGGCGAGCAAGTTGATCAACGGGTCTACGGTGAAACTAATAGAATGTTAGTGAAAGAGGGCAAACGGCCAGCCGAAGCTCGTCCAGTCATGATGGGAATCACGAAAGCCTCGTTAGCAACCGAGTCGTGGCTTTCTGCTGCATCCTTCCAGGAGACAACTCGTGTTCTCACTGAAGCTGCCATTGAAGGACGGCGTGATGATCTAAAGGGCCTGAAAGAGAATATAATCATCGGTAAACTAATACCTGCAGGAACTGGCCAGGGACGTTATTGCAATATTGATACGACCGCCCCTGATTATGAACCTTTAGAGTTTTGGTCATCAGAAGAAGATCAAGACCCTGCTGAATGGCTAGCGAGTATTGGTAATGAAAATAAGGCGACCCTTGG
>Ga0138260_10426682_pt1 | contig 12009 bp, 20 predicted proteins | sample RNAB_220151111_FD_105235 | JGI IMG/M metagenome (GOLD analysis project Ga0138260, IMG submission 105235) | Metatranscriptomics of polar marine prokaryotic and eukaryotic communities from Palmer Station, Antarctica after 24hr light incubation -... | ecosystem: Environmental > Aquatic > Marine >... | reverse complement strand
TTTGAACAATTTTAATTTAACATGAAAAATTATCTTTGGAATATGATCGCTAATATCAAAAATGGCCAAATGGCAAAAAAAAGTGTTATTCTAGAATCAAAAAAAAACATTTGTGAATCGTTTTTAAAGGTTTTGTGGGATGAAGGTTTTATCTCAGGATATAGAATTTTTGCTTTAAATGATAAAAAAATTGAAATTTTTCTAAAATACACAAGAACAGGAAAACCTACTATAAATTCTTTGAAATGCTTGTCTAAACCAGGACAGCGGCTATATTATTCGTCTAAACAAATCTGGAAACTAGATTCAAGTAAGACTTTTATAATTTTTTCGACAAATCAAGGTTTAAAAACAATTAATCAATGTAAAAAAAATAGAATCGGAGGCGAGCCTCTTGCTTTAATTAATTAAAAATGAAAAATTTGAAAAAAAAATACTCTATTAAAGTACCTAAAAATGTTAAAATTTTGTATTGTGATAAAAAAAATTTAATTACCTTTATTGGTCCTTTGTCCAGAAAATCGTTAAACTTGAAAATAAAAATTCTTTTGGTACCTTCATCAAATTTGATTGCTGTAACTCGTTTGCTAGTTGCGGGTAATTCTACAATTGGTTTTAAGAATGGTAAAAAAATCCAAGGTACAACAACAGCTAAAATTAGACAAATTTTGATCGAAATAACTTATGTAATTTCTTGCAAATTGAATTTAGTAGGTGTTGGGTATAGAGCGTTTTCTTATGACAAAGCACCGAATCAAATTTATTTCAAACTTGGTTACAGCCATTTAGTTTATTTCAAAATCCCAACTGGGTTAAGCGTCAAATGTTTAAAATTTACTAAAATATTTATTTACGGAAACAACTCGTACGATTCTATAACTCAAACTACCGCTCAAATAAGAAACTGCAAATTACCAGAACCGTATAAAGGAAAAGGTATTTTGCATGATCAAGAAACAATAATTTTAAAAAAAGGTAAAAAAATATAAATGAAAATAAAAGAAGTTAAAATTAAGCAACTTTTAAAGTTAAACTTACTAAAATCTAAAGTTTATGAACAACCTATAAAAAAAATAAAATTTAATAACTTTATTGATGCTAATTTAAATCAAATTGTTGTTGATATTAAAAAAGTTTTACAAATCATTTTTCAATACCATAAAGTAGAGAAACGTATCTTGTTCTTAGGTCTTCCTTACAAATTAGAATCAAGAGTAAATCAATTAACAAAACACATCGCAATCCCTAAAAATTTCAATATCCAAGGAGTGATTTCTAACTATAATTCTAAATCTTTCAAAAGCGATAGAAACTCAAACCAAGCTTGGTTAAAAAATTCTTCAAAATTTTTGTTACCGAAATTATCGAAAAAATTAGACTTAATTGTTTTATTTAATCATGATAATAGTGAAACAATACTTTCAGAAGCAGGAGTAGCAAAAATTCCTGTCATTTTTTTCGGCACCAATTTTGGTTTGCAAAATTCTGCTTCTTATAAGGTAGAAGGAAATTTTAAAAACGTTTTAATTGGCTCGAATAAAAATGTATTTTTCATTGGTTTGAATTTCCTTTTCAAAACTTTCAAAAAACTTTCAAAATAAAATTTTAGGATGTCTTAATTACTATTAGAAATATGAAATATAAAAAACGACAAAAACCTTTTTATAAACAATTTTTACGGTTAAGACACAACATTCAAGACCGTCTTAAATTGTTTAAATTTAAAAAACAAAAATGGCAAAAATTCCAAGAAAATTTAAAAAAGCAACTAAAATTTTATAAACGATTTAAAATAAAAGACCAATTTCAATTATCGGTTTCCAAGTTTGCTAGTAGAGGGAACTCATTTCAACGGAAGTTCCGAAATAATTTGCATGAAAGAAAAGTTTTTGGTCTTTTTTATGGGGGTTTAAATAAAAAGTATTTAAAAAAATCTATTCTAAAGTCTGTCAAAACCAAAAATTATATTAATTGCAATTTAACCGATTATAGACATATTGTTTTAAAATTTTTTGAAAGCAGATTAGACACTGTTATATATAAAGCAAACTTTAGTTCAAGTATTCAAGAATCTTCTCAATTAATTTTGCATGGCCATGTTTTCGTTAACGGTAGGCCTATAAAAACAAAATCTTACAGGTTAAAAACAAATGACTTGATTGAGATTGCTCACAGTCAGAAATCCAGAGCTTTAGTTAAAGAGAGTATTGACAAGTCAAATTTCTGGCCGATACCTCCGAAACATTTATTGGTAAATTACAAAACCCTTCAAATTTTATTCGTTTATCAAAACGATTCCAATTTAATGCCTGTATTCAATCACTATTTGAATTTAGATTCTGTAATTGCGAATATCAAAAAAGGTTAATTCTTTTCTTCAGTAGCTCAGCGGTAGAGCGAGTGGCTGTTAACCACCAAGACGTTGGTTCGATTCCAGCCTGAAGAGATATACGACTGTTTTTGAAATAAATATGGAGACAATCGGACTTGAACCGATAACTTCATGCTTGCAAAGCACACACTCTACCAATTGAGTTATATCCCCTACAGAAAATAAATATTATTTTAAAAAAGAATATTTTTTGAAGATCACAAACTTATCAATTATATTTTTTTTCGTACTGCAACATTATAACTAAAAAGATTTGGTAAATTCATTAAATTATTATTTAGACTTAATGAATTTTCTTCAAATAGTACTTTAGCTCTAAACTTTAAAACAGTAATGACGTCGGGTAATAATTGTAATGCAATAAATGAATAATATACAACTGCAATTACCAATGAACTAAATAAAACGGTAGATAAAGTAGAAAAATCAAGCTGCGGTATTTGAAAAGAAAACTTTATGCTCGTTTGGTGGAATTGGTAGACACGTCAGACTTAAAATCTGATTCTATTTAGAGTATCGGTTCAATTCCGGTAACGAGTAATTTTTACAAATAATATTTGTTATTAGCCAAAATGATGGAATTGGTAGACATGCTAGGTTTAGGTTCTAGTTCTTTGAAGAGTAGGGGTTCAAGTCCCCTTTTTGGTAAAAATTCTTATTTGAGATTTCTATATGGTTACGATTAATCAACTTTGTAAAAAACAAAAAAGCCGAAAAAAAAAAAAAAAGTTAAACAAAGTGCCAGCTTTAAGTCAATGTCCTCAAAAAAAAGGTATTTGTACTAAATTAGTTCTAAGAACTCCTAAAAAACCAAATTCAGCTTTGAGAAAAATTGTAAAAGTTCGCTTAACTAACGATAAAATGGTTTATGCATATATCCCCGGCGAAGGTCACAATTTACAAGCTTATTCAACAGTCATTATTAGAGGAGGCCGGGTTAAAGATTTACCTGGTATAAAATACCATTTAGTTAGGGGTAAATTAGATTTTGCAGGTTTACCATCAAGACGAACATCTAGATCTAAATACGGAACAAAAAAAAGCTAAAAAATACGTATGATAAAATTAAAAAAAAAGAAAACAATAGTTTTAAGAAATAAGATTATTAACGTGCTTATGAGAAATGGAAAAAAGTATACTGGTGAAAAAATTTTATTAAAATCTTCAAAATTACTTCAAAAATCTTCAAAAAAACCTTTTAGAAATTTAGTTCAATTAGCAGTCATTAATACAACATCAGCTTTCAAATTAAACGAACAAGTCATGAAGAAAGGTAAACGAAAATCTACAAAAGTAACTCCGTCTTTCATCGTTAAAGATTCTCTCCGAATTATGACTGCTTTGAAATATATAAAAATTACGGTTTACAAGAACAAAAGTTCTATTAATTTCCATAAAAGTTTAGTAAAAGAAATTTTGGCTTCTTCTTCTTTAAAAGGTCAATCAGTTGAACAAAAAACTAAACTTCAGACCCAAATTTTGTTAAATAAACGTTATTTATCAAAATTTAAATGGTAGTTAAAAAGATTTACGTTTAATAGGAGTTGAACCTATAACCTTTGGGACCGAAATCCAACGCTCTATCCAATTGAGCTATAAACGCAATTAATTTTTGTTTTCAAAATGATACAACAACAAACTATTTTAAAGGTAGCTGATAATTCAGGTGCTAAAACCGTTAAATGTATAAAAGTTTTGGGTGGTTTTAAAAAACGTTACGCTCGATTAGGGGACATAATTGTTGTTTCTGTTCAACAACTTCGAAACAAATCCAAAAAAACATCTAAAGTTTTGAAAGGAGGAGTATTTCGAGCTTTAGTAATTCGAACAAAGACGCAATATGAAAAAAAAGATGGTTCTTCATTTATGTTAAATGAAAATTCTGTAACTTTAATCAGCAAACAAGGTAACCCTATAGGTACTAGAATTCTAGGACCAATACCAAAAATATTAAAGAAAAAAAAAATTTATGAAATTCACTAGTTTATCAATAGGTTTAATTTAAAAATGAATATTTTAGAAAATTATTACAAAAAAGTAATCAGACATGATTTAATAAATAAGTTCCTATACCGCAATTTAGATGACATTCCTGAACTAAAAAAAATTATTTTAAATTTTGGTTGTAAAAATTTCGCAATTAAGAATATTGCAGCCTCCCTTTTAGCATTAGAATTGATAACTACTAAACAAGGAACAATTACGAAAGCTAAGCAGGCAAATATTTTACTAAAGATCAGAAAAGGTCAGCCCGTAGGTTGCGTTGTCGTATTGAGAAAAATTCAAATGTATCATTTTTTTTTGAAACTCTTAACACAAGTTTTTCCAAATTTAAAAGATTTCAAAGGAATAAACGTTTCTAAAAAGTTAAAGGGTAATAGTTTTTCCTTAACTTTGGTAGATTTAATCAATTTCAAAGAATTAGAAAAACAATTTTATTTGTTTACAAATTTACCTCCGTTAAATATTATCTTGATAACGAACACTAAGACCCAGAAAGAGTTAATTTTTTTATTAAATTCTTTCAAAGTACCTCTTATTTGAACATATGGATTCAAGCATTTGTAACTCAATTGGTAGAGTGTAACCTTGCCAAGGTTAAAGTCAAGGGTTCGAATCCCTTCAATTGCTTATTGTCTAAACACAGAAATTCAATAAATTGATATTTAATTTCAGGATAGATGGCCGAGTGGTTTAAGGCGATAGTTTTGAAAACTGTTGTATTTAATAGATACCGTGGGTTCGAATCCCACTCTGTCTTCTCACTATTTTTTGAAATAAATGTTATTGTCTAATAACATTTACTTTAGAAGTGATAATTAATATTTTTCAAAAATATAACTTGTTTCATTCTGTATGAAGGTTTTCAAGGCTGAATAACATAACGGTAATGTGTGAGATTGCAAATCTTTAAATACTGGTTCAAATCCGGTTTTGGCCTTAAAATTTACCAATGTCAATTCTTATAATTTTACTGAAAATTCTTAGTATTACTGTTCCACTATTACTTGCCGTTGCATTTTTTACAGTAGCGGAAAGAAAAATTATGGGAGCGATTCAAAGGCGTCGCGGACCTAATGTGATAGGCTTTATTGGTTTAGTTCAAGCTATAGCTGATGGGTTAAAATTACTTGTAAAAGAAACCATTTTGCCTAGTAACTCAAATCTTGGAATTTTTTTATTAGCCCCCGTTCTCTCTTTTGTTTTAAGTCTAATAGGTTGGGCCGTAATTCCATTTTCTCACACGATAGTTTTAGCAGATATTAACCTTGGGATTTTATACCTATTCGCTATTTCGTCACTGAATGTCTATGGTTTAATTCTAGCAGGTTGGGCAAGTAACTCAAAATATGCTTTTTTAGGTGCTTTGCGTTCAACAGCGCAAATGATTTCATATGAAATTTCTATTGGTTTTATCGTTTTAAGTATAGCTGTTTGTGTAGGATCACTAAATCTTAGTAAAATAATCTTAGCACAAAAAGAAGTTTGGTTGCTTATACCATTATTCCCATTATTTGTTATGTTTTATATTTCTATGTTAGCAGAAACAAACCGGCACCCTTTCGATCTACCAGAAGCAGAAGCTGAATTAGTATCAGGTTATAATGTTGAGTATTCAGCTATGACTTTTGCTTTATTCTTTTTAGGAGAATATTCAAATATGTTGCTTATGAGCGCATTATCTTCCGTTCTTTTCTTTGGCGGGTGGCTCCCACCTTTCAATATCTCCCCTTTAACTTTGGTGCCAGGAAGTGTTTGGTTTTCAATTAAAGTCGGTATTGGAGTAGTTTTTTTCATTCTTACTCGAGCAACGTTGCCACGATACAGGATGACCAACTAATGCATTTAGGTTGGAAATGTTTTTTACCTCTTGCAATTGGGTACTTAATGTTCACGGTTGGTATTCTTATCAGTTTTAATTGGTTACCTAATTAATTTTTTACGTACTTTGAAAAAATTAGTAGTTCATAAATAACAATTAAGCTAAAGCTCATAATAATTTGACTAAAAACGTCAGGCGGTGTTGTTATTGTTGAAAAAACTATAAATATTAAATAAAAAAGTTTTCTAAATGTTTTAATTGTCCCAACTCTATCACTCACACTATTCAAAAATAAAATCGAGAGTGTTAAAAGTTGACAGTTTATTACACAAATGTAATAAAAATTCGTAAAATAATTGAAATATTCGAGAATTCTAGCTTCAAAAAAAAAAGAAGCGGGTTTTAAGTGATTACTTGTCTCTTGAAAGCTTAGAAAAAAAGACCAGCTGAAAGGGACGACGAATTTTTTCAACAAAACTACTGAGCAAAACCAAGTAATAATAAAAAATTTCAATATTAATTTAAGTTGTACATATTCGGAATAATATAATCCTAATGTTAAAAACATCAAACTATGATATAGTAACATTAATCCGGTAATTTGATTTGTAACAAAAAATGTTAAATGTAAATAAACATAAAAAATTTCATCAACATTTGTAAAAATGAAATAGGGTATATCGTCAAGATTGTTGTAATATTTGTTTGAATCTATAAAAACAAATAAAAGGGGTTCTTTAAAATAATAACAAATTGCTAAAAGACAAACCCAACTAAAGAGCAATAATAAAATTCTATTTTTTATTTCTAAATAATATTTGTAACAGGGAAACATTTTTTTGTAAAAGGTGGTTTTCAAAACAGGTTCTGCATTTCATTTAGGAAAATAGCTCAGTTGGCAGAGCAGCGGTTTCCAAAACCGAAGGGCAGGGGTTCAAATCCCTTTTTTCCTGGCTTTTTTTTCTTTCAAAAATATTTTTATTTTTTGGGGGAAATTCTTTAATTTTTTCTTCAAACTCTCAACGTCACCAAATAATAAAAAACTTATTGTTAATAATATTAAGATTTGTCCTATACTAATTCTCATTGAAAAAAATTTTTAATTTTTCAGGCTTATAGTTCAGTTGGTAGAACGTGCTGCTCATGACGGCTTTGTCGTAGGTTCAAGTCCTACTAAGCCTAGTTTTATAGATATTGTTTTAAAATGGATTTTAACTCAAAAAATTATCAAAGTGTCAAACTAAAAAAATTTTTCAAAAGCAACGATTTTTTTTTTTGGTACCATTCCGCTAAATTAGATTTGAATCAATGGATTCACACAGAACAAAATTTAAAAAAATTAAAACTAAATTATTCAAAAGCTTTAAATGGTATTACATTAAAGTTATTTAAAAATTCAATTTTCACAAACATAAGGCCAATCGTTTGTAGTTTTATCTTATTTATTAATTCAAATTTTAAAACAACAGAATTGCAACTTAGTTCAATTAAAAAAGATTTAAAACCTTCGTTTGAGTTAATTTCAGTAAAATTGAATAACAAAATATATTCAACGTCTCAACTAAAAGGGTTGAACACCTTTTCGTACAGAAAAAATGTATTCAATTTGTACGGATCACTGGATCAACATTTAAAAACGAGTTACTTATTAACGAAAAAAAAAATTTCGAAATAATGTGACTTGAACACATGACTTCCTGCTCCCAAAGCAGGCGCGCTACCAACTGCGCCATATTTCGAATTTTAATTAAGGAGAAAGTAGGATTCGAACCTACGATGAGAAACTCAATAGATTTACAATCTACCGCTTTAAACCGCTCAGCCATTTCTCCAATAAATTTTTAGAAGTTTATTTAAATCGTTTCGTATATTTTTTTCTTCGCAATTTTTTTTTCCGACAGCCATTATAAGGCGTCTGATTTAAGACTTTAATTAGTTTTATGTATAAATTTCGCTTCAATTTGCGGACAATTAAATTTTTATAAAAATTTACGTTGTTTAAATGAAGTGCAATTGGTCTTTGATTTAAAAAAGTAGCTCTTTTCAAAACTAAAGAAATTAATTTAGAAACAGCAATCCTTCGTTTTTTCTTCTGTTTGCCACTAAGCTCTACTGAACCTGCAGAATAAAAGAGTTTTAAATTCCCTTGAGTATCAGAAACGTGAATTGTCGTATTAGCTTTTAGGAAAGAGACACTTATTATGTAAGTAACCATAAAACTTTGTAAATTAGTTTCTTTATTATTAGAAATAAAAAACTCTTTTGCGCTTAAATTTTTAGAATTATTTTCTTTTAATTTCTTCAAGTAAGTAGCTTGATTTAATAAATTTTTTACATAAAATTTTTCTTTTTGAAGTAAAGAAGTTTCTAATTTCAGTTTGTTTGTTAGAGTGTCAAATAACGTGTTTGATAAAGTCATGTAAAAAAACGTATTTATTTTATAATATTAATGATGTTACAAAAAGTAAAACCAACAACTGCATCACGTCGGCAATTAATCAAATTGAATAACAAAGGTTTAAATATCAGTAAAAAACCTTTGTTGAAAAATAAAATTACAGGGAAAAAAAAACTCAAGTGGCCGAAACCATTCAGGCAAAATCACTGTTTTTCACAAAGGTGGCGGGGTGAAACAAAAATACAGAGAAATAAATTTTAATAGAAAAAACAATTCTACCGCTATTGTCTGTACTATAGAGCATGATCCTAATAGAAATGCATACATCTCCTCAGTGTTTGATTTCATGAACAAAACGTTCTATTATGTTTTAACGCCGCAAAATTTGCGGATCGGAGATATTGTTAAATCAGGGTTAAAGGCTGAACCACGCTTAGGAAATTCTATACCTATTGCTAATATCCCAATCGGCACTCCAATACATAACATTTCTCCTACCTTGTCGAGTTCCGGGCAAATATCGAGATCAGCTGGGACATTTTCAATTATAAAAGAAAAAACGGAACAATACTCTATTATAGAATTAAGTTCTGGAGAACAACGATACCTCTCATCTAATTGTTTTGCTACTATTGGAGAAGTGTCTAAAGAATTGTATTTCTTAACACGACTCGGAAAAGCAGGACAATCGAGATGGCGTAACAGGAGACCTACTGTTAGAGGAGTTGCAATGAATCCTGTTGACCACCCGCATGGCGGTGGTGAGGGTAAGAAATCTGGCAGTTCCCGCACACCATGGGGTAAACCTAATCAAAGAGGGAAAACTAGTAAATCTAAAAACAAGTTTATTATTAAAAAGAAATAATCTATGAAAAGATCAAAATGGAAAGGCCCACTCTTAAAAAAACTTAATTTTACTGAAAGACTTGTTGTGTTACCTCGAAATTATGAAATAACTTCTAAACTTGTTGGTTTAACATGCAACGTACACTCAGGGCGAACCTTCATAAAACTTAGTATAACGGACGAAATGATTGGTCATAAAACCGGCGAGTTCGTTTTTACAAGAGAAAGATTCGTTTTCAAAAAAAAAAAAAAAAATAATTGAAATTTGAATGGGGCAAAAAATTAATCCGACAATTTTTAGACTTGGTTTTAATAAAACTTGGAAGACTGAATTTTTTGAAAAAAAAAAAAGGGCGAACTACCTTTATACGTTTTCAAAGACCTAGAAATAAGAAATTACATTGAACGGGTTTTAGAAACGTATGGGATTCTTTTACATGATTATAAACATCAGTACAATGGTTCAACATTAAATTTATATATTTCTTACTTCATCACGCCCGATTTTATATTAAACAAAAAAGAGGCTAATGATAATCTTATAATTAAGAATACTGCTGGTAAAAGAAAAATTGTTAAAAATCAATATAATAACACCAAACGATTAGCTTATTTCCCGCTAAACAAAAAAGTAAGTAATTCACTTAAGGATTTCTCCCGTTTGTACAAAATAAAACAATATTTGAAGCTGATGTCTCATAGTAAACTATTTTCGGAGATTTCTTCGACACAATCACAAGAGTTTTCTACGTGTCAAAAGGAGAGTTACATGAAGCCTCTTTCAAATTCCAAACTCAATGGAGTTTTTTTTGAGACTTTCAAAGTGTTAAATTTATTTAGTAACGATAAATTAAATGTAGTTTTTAATTTTTGTTGTGTAAATAAAGATTTACATTTTCTTAAAATTACACAAGAAAAAATCTTTATATCTCTTCAAAAATTTAGGAACACACCTTTTTTGAAAGAAGGTATTGAACTTTTATTTCATGTAACTTACAACTTAAATTCGGCTAATTTATTAGCTAAATTTATTGTTTTTCAATTAAAAAAGATTAAACGCCATAAATTTTTCTTGTCTTTTTTAAAACAAACTCTAACTATTTTACTAAATTCAAACTTGTCTAAAATTAAAGGCGTTAAAGTGATTATTAGGGGTCGTTTGAATGGAGTACCCAGAGCGAAACAAAAGATAATAGTAATTGGTGAGGTTCCAGCTCAAAGTATTTCTGCTAAACTAGACTACTCTCAGGCTACAGCTCACAGCTCCAACGGTAGCTACGGGATAAAAGTTTGGGTAGTTGAAAAATAATTCTAAAATTGCATTTAAAAATTAAAAATGTTTTTACAACCAAGAAAAACAAAATATAAAAAAACAAGAAAAGGGAGATTAAAAAAACTTGAATTTAAAGCTAATAGGGTACGATTCGGTGAATTCGGTTTAAAAGCGCAGGTCTCTGGTATGATTACTGCTCACCAAATAGAAGCAGCTCGACGAACAATAGCTCGGAAAGTAAAACGGAAAGGTAAAATTTGGATCTGTATTTTTCCAGATTTACCTATAACAGCTAAACCAACTGAATCTCGAATGGGAAAAGGTAAAGGATCTGTCTCTTATTGGGTTGCAAGAGTCAGAGGTGGTAATACTTTGTTTGAAATTTGCGGCATTCCAAAACACATTGCGGTCGAAGCGTTAAAAGCCGGTAGTAAAAAATTACCTGTTAAAACTAAAATATTTGACTAAAAATAAAATAAATGTAGATGAAATTCTTAGAAAAACTAAGCTGCTTTGAATTTTCGAAATAACATAAGTTATCTTCAAATAACTTATGTTATTACAAGCAGCTAAATTTATTGGAGCAGGAATTGCGACAATTGGACTAGCAGGAGCTGGAGTGGGTATCGGTGTTGTTTTCAGCGCACTAATTCTAGGTATTTCTAGAAACCCTTCTCTGAAAGACGAAATGTTTAAAATGGCGATTTTAGGTTTTGCCCTAACAGAAGCTATTGCATTATTCGTACTTATGATTGTTTTTTTATTGCTTTTTGCAGTATAAAAATGATTATTTGAGTATATAGCTCAGTCGGTAGAGCATTGGACTTTTAATCCACAGGTCCTGGGTTCAAATCCCAGTGTACTCAAAAAATGATGGTTGGAATTGAATTAAATTTTTTGTTATTAGGTACTGCAATAGCACTTTTTCATATAGGAATGCTTGGTTTAGTATTGAACCGAGGGAATATTTTAAAAACCATTATGTCTCTTGAAATTTTATTTTTATCTGTAAATCTTAGTTTTATAACATTTTCTTTGTATTTGGATGACATAGTTGGTTATATCTTTGTATTTTTCATCTTAGTTCTTTCTGCAACAGAATCTTCTGTAGGTTTAGCTATTTTGTCTGTTTTCTACGAACAAAGAGATGACATTGCGTTAGATCCTATAAAAATACAAAATCAAAATCTAAAAATTTAAGATCGGAAAAGATGGGACTTGAACCCACAGTCTCCGACGTGACAGGTCGGCGCTTTAACCAATTAAGCTACATTTCC
>Ga0138260_10386982_pt1 | contig 12011 bp, 8 predicted proteins | sample RNAB_220151111_FD_105235 | JGI IMG/M metagenome (GOLD analysis project Ga0138260, IMG submission 105235) | Metatranscriptomics of polar marine prokaryotic and eukaryotic communities from Palmer Station, Antarctica after 24hr light incubation -... | ecosystem: Environmental > Aquatic > Marine >... | reverse complement strand
ATCAGCTATTAGCTAAAGTATTACTCTTCAACCTTTTCTGCTTGACTTAACTCTTCTGCTAATGCTATTTCAGCATCGGCACTTTGAGTCATTGTAGCAGCGCGCTTAGCACGACGCTCTTGATGATGCACAAAACCTGTTCCTGCTGGAATTAAACGACCAACAATAACATTTTCTTTTAGACCTAATAACGGATCAACTCGGCCAGTTGTAGCAGCTTCTGTCAGTACTCTAGTTGTCTCTTGGAAAGAGGCAGCTGAGATAAATGACTCAGTTGACAACGAAGCTTTAGTAATACCCATTAGCAGTCTTTGGTAAGTAACTACAGATTTACCTTGAGCCACTAATTGTTTATTAGTTTCAATAACTCTTGCATACTCAGCAGTCTCGCCATTAACAAACTTGGAATCACCTGAATCAAGTACTTCAACTTTACGTAACATTTGCTTCACAATAACTTCAATATGCTTATCTGAAATTTTCACACCTTGTAGGCGGTAAACATTTTGAACTTCTTTAACAACATAGTTAGCAAGTGCTTCAACACCTAATAAACGTAAGATATCATGTGGATTTGATGGTCCATCAGAAATCACATCACCTTTTTCAACCGTTTCACCATCGAAAACATTAATCTGACGCCATTTATGAATCATCATTTCAGTTGGCTCACCTTCAGCTGAAGTAATAATCAAACGATCTTTACTCTTAGTAGGGCTACCAAAGCTAATGACACCAGACTCTTCTGCAAGAATTGAATGATCTTTTGCTTTACGAGCTTCGAATAGGTCAGCAACACGTGGCAAACCACCTGTAATATCACTAGTCTTAGACTGGTCTTTAGGAATTTTAGCTAATACTTCACCGGCTGAAATGACTTGATTATCTTCTAAGTTAATCTTAACCATTGAAGGTAAGTAATGCGTTGACAATGTAACTTCAGAGTCACTTTCGCTCACCATCTTAATCATTGGCTTAAGACCTTTAGCTGCTGCAGATCTCTCTGCTTCACCAATCATTTCGAAGAAAGTCAAACCTGTTAATGGATCTGTATTTCTGTTAACCGTAATACCTTCTTCAAAGTCAACAAATACAACTCGACCTGATTGCTCAGTAATAATTGGATGTGTATGTGGGTCCCAATCAGCAATTTTATCTTTTGCTTTAACCTTGCCGCCTTCTTGTACGTGAACTACCGCACCATAAGGAATTTTGTATCGTTCAACATCTTGACCTTTAGTGTTTCTAATTGTAACTTCAGCAGATCTAGAAATTACAACAAGATCACTGTTGTCATTTGTGATTGATTTAAGGTTTTCAAAATGTGCTGTACCATCAACGTTAATATTGATACTACTAACTGCTGTTGATGCTGATGCAGCACCACCAATATGGAACGTACGCATAGTAAGCTGTGTACCTGGCTCACCAATTGATTGTGCTGCAATAACACCTACCGCCTCACCAACACCAATCTTATGACCACGTGCCATATCATTACCATAACAACTTGCACAAACACCATAACGTGTATCACAGGTAATTGTTGAGCGAACTTGGATTATTTCAACACCTAATTCATTAATCTTATCTGAATCACCTAAGGTCACTAAGTGGCCTTTTGGCATTAATACATCATAAGTGTCTGGAATTAGTACATCTTCTGCAACAACACGACCTAATACTGCCTCACCTAAAGTTTGTACAATATTACCGCCATCAATAACAGCTTTCATAATCAAACCATTATCTGTACCACAATCTTCTTCAGTAACAACCAAATCTTGACCAACATCTACCAAACGACGCGTCAAATAACCTGAGTTTGCGGTTTTAAGTGCTGTATCAGCTAGACCTTTACGAGCACCGTGTGTTGAAATAAAGTATTGTAAGTTATTCAGACCTTCGCGGAAATTCGAAGTAATCGGTGTTTCAATAATAGAGCCATCTGGTTTAGCCATTAGACCACGCATACCTGCTAACTGACGCATTTGCGCTGGAGAACCACGAGCACCAGAATCAGCCATCATGTATACAGAGTTAAATGAAGCTAGTTTTTCTGTTTTACCGTCTTTAGTTTCAAACTCTTCAAAGCCAATCTCATCCATCATTGCCTTAGCAACAGTCTCTGAAGTACGTGACCAAATATCAATAACTTTATTGTATCGCTCACCATCAGTAACAACACCTTTTGAGTATTGATCTTGAATAGCTTTAACTTGCGATTCAGCATCTTCAATCATGTCAGCTTTAGAATCAGGAATAGTCATGTCATTAGAACAAAATGAAATACCTGACTTAGTCGAGTACTGGAAACCCATGTACATCATCTGGTCAGCAAACATAACTGTTTCTTTCAATTCTTGAGTTCGGTAACAAACATGAATTAGATTTGAAACTACCTTTTTAGAGATAGCCTCATTAATTAAATCAAACGATAAACCTTTAGGCAAAATTCTTGAAAAAATTGCACGACCAACCGTTGTATCAACAATGCGTTTTGAGCTTGGCTCAAACTTACCTGCATCATTTTTAATGTAGTCTTGAATTCTTAATTTAATCTTTGCATGTAACGTTGTAAAACCAGCTTCATAAGCATTAAGCGCTTCTGAAGGAGAAGCGAAAACCATGTCTTCACCCTTCTGATTAATCTTATCACGAGTCATGTAATATAAGCCCAAAATAACGTCCTGAGAAGGAACAATAATTGGCTCACCACTAGCAAGGTGTAAGACGTTATTAGAGGCTAACATTAATGTTCTTGCTTCTAATTGTGCCTCTTCAGATAAAGGAACGTGTACCGCCATCTGGTCGCCGTCAAAGTCAGCGTTAAATGCGCCACAAACTAATGGGTGCAATTGAATTGCCTTACCTTCAATTAATAACGGCTCAAATGCTTGAATACCTAAACGGTGAAGTGTAGGGGCACGGTTTAGTAGAACCGGATGCTGGTGCACCACTTTCTCTAAAATATCCCAAACTTCAGGTGTTTCTGCTTCAACCATTTTCTTGGCTGCTTTAATAGTCGATGCTAAGCCTTTAGCTTGCAAACGATTATAAATAAACGGTTTAAACAGCTCTAAAGCCATTTTCTTAGGTAGGCCACACTGGTGCAACTTAAGGTATGGACCACAAACGATAACCGAACGACCAGAATAGTCAACTCGCTTACCTAATAAGTTTTGACGGAAACGGCCTTGCTTACCTTTAATCATGTCTGAAATAGACTTTAATGGGCGACGGTTATTACCCATCACCGCACGACCACGACGACCATTGTCAATCAAAGAGTCTACCGCTTCTTGAAGCATACGTTTTTCATTACGTACAATAATTTCTGGCGCATCAAGCTCTAATAGACGAGCTAAACGATTATTACGGTTAATAACACGACGGTAAAGGTCATTTAGATCAGAGGTAGCAAAACGTCCGCCATCTAGTGGCACTAATGGACGTAAATCTGGTGGAAGAATTGGTAATACTTTAAGAACCATCCACTCTGGCTTATTGCCAGATTGGATTAAAGAGTCAATTAATTTAAGACGTTTATTGTATTTCTTAAGCTTAGTTTGAGACTTAGTGTTTAAGCTATCTTCACGTAAATTAGCTGCTTCTTTTTCAAGTTGCATTTCTGCTAAGATATCTTGAATTGCTTCAGCACCCATTTTAGCTTCAAACTCATCTTCACCATACTCATCGATTGCATCAAAGTACATTTCTTCAGTTAATAACTGCTTATATACTAAAGGCGTTGAACCAGGATCTGTGACTAAAAATGCTTCAAAATATAGAACGCGCTCAATATCCTTAAGCGTCATATCCATTAACAAGCCTAGACGTGATGGTAGAGATTTAAGATACCAAATATGTGCAACAGGTGCAGCCAACTCAATGTGGCCCATACGCTCACGACGTACTTTAGAAAAAGTAACCTCAACACCACACTTCTCACAAACTACATTACGAAACTTCATGCGCTTGTATTTACCACACAAACACTCAAAATCTTTCATTGGACCGAATACTTTAGCACAGAATAAGCCTTCTCTTTCTGGCTTAAATGTACGGTAGTTAATGGTTTCTGGCTTTTTAACTTCACCATATGACCATGAACGAATCTTTTCAGGAGAGGCTAGACCAACTCTAATTGCATCAAAGTCTTGCTCTTTATTTTCTTGTTTTAATATTGTTAATAAATCCTTCATTTCAATCTCCTAATTAGTATTGTTCAAGTTCAACATCAATACCTAATGACCTGATCTCTTTAACAAGTACATTAAATGATTCTGGCATAACTGACTCTGTCTTATTCTTACCGTCAACAATACTCTTATACATCTTCGCACGACCAGCGACGTCATCAGACTTCACAGTTAGCATTTCACGTAATGTGTGTGCTGCACCGTAAGCTTCTAATGCCCAAACTTCCATCTCACCGAAGCGCTGGCCACCAAATTGAGCTTTACCACTCAATGGTTGTTGTGTGACTAATGAATAAGGACCTGTAGAACGCGCATGCATCTTGTCATCCACTAAGTGATTTAGCTTCAGCATATGCATGTGACCAACCGTAACTGGGCGATCAAACGCTTCACCAGTTCGACCATCATACAATTGCTCTTGACCAGACTCAGGCAGACCAGCTAATTTAAGTAAAGATTTAATATCTTTCTCTTTAATACCATCAAATACTGGGGTTGCCATTGGCACACCTTCTCTTAGGTTTTTAGCTAGTTCAATAATTTCTTCATCATTGAAGGCATCTAAATCTTCTTGCTTACCATGAGAGTTATAGATCTCGTTTAAGAAAGCTCTAATTTCAGCGATCATTTCAGTTCGTTTCTCATCCAGCATAGCTGCAATCTTAAAGCCTAAGCCTTTTGCTGCATAACCCAAATGAACTTCAAGAACCTGACCAACATTCATTCGTGATGGAACACCTAATGGGTTAAGAACCACATCAACTGTTGAACCATCTTCTAAATAAGGCATGTCTTCTACTGGAGATACACGTGAAATAACACCTTTGTTACCATGACGTCCCGCCATTTTGTCACCAACCTGAAGTGTTTTGCGTGTTGCCACGTAAACTTTAACCATCTTCATAACGCCTGGTGGTAATTCTGCGCCTTCACTGATCTTGTCTTTTTCTTCTTCAAAAAACTTATCAAACTCAACTTGCTTGGCTTTAGCTTGTTTAACTAGTACTGCTACTTCTTTATTAACAGCTGCGTCTTCAACTTTAATCTTGGAAATATCTTGATTGTCAAGTTTTTTCATTAATTTAGCGTTTAGTTTTTCACCTGCTTTAATGTCACCGACTGCTTTCGTAATAACATTTCCTGACAACTTAAGACGTATACGACGGAAAATATCACCATCAATAATACCAAACTCATCATCAATATCTTTCTTGATCTTTTCTATGCGTTCAGCATCAATACTTAATGCTCTTGAGTCCTTCTCTACACGGTCGCGAGTAAAGACTTGAACGTCAATAACAACACCCGATTTAGAAGCACCAATACGCAACGATGAATCTTTAACGTTATTGGCTTTTTCACCAAAGATAGCTCTCAATAGTTTTTCTTCTGGTGATAGCACTGTTTCACTCTTAGGTGTAACTTTACCCACTAGAATGTCGCCGCCTTTAACTCGTGCGCCAACATAAACAACACCCACTTCATCAAGTTTTGCTAGAGCTGATTCGCTAACATTTGGAATATCTGCTGTAATTTCTTCAGGACCTAACTTAGTATCTCGAGAGTAAGCTGTTAACTCTTCAATGTGGATTGTTGTATAACGATCCTCTTGAACAACTTTCTCTGAAATTAGAATTGAGTCTTCAAAGTTATAACCATTCCAAGGCATAAAGGCGATCTTCATATTTTGACCTAACGCCAATTCACCTAAATCTGTTGATGGTCCATCTGCTAATACATCGCCTTCTGTAATCTTATCACCAACTTTAACTAATGGCTTTTGATTAATACAAGTATTTTGATTTGAACGAGAGTATTTAGTTAAGTTATAAATATCTACACCTAACTCACCCGCTTTGGCTTGCTTTGAGTCAACACGAATTACGATACGTGATGCATCAACTGCTTCAACGACACCACCATGCTTTGCAGTAACACAAACTCGTGAGTCTGTTGCAACAACACGCTCAATACCTGTGCCTACTAGAGGCTTTTCAGCGCGCAGTGTTGGTACAGCCTGACGCTGCATGTTTGAACCCATTAATGCACGGTTTGCATCATCATGTTCAAGGAATGGAATCAATGACGCTGCCACTGATGAAATTTGCTTAGAGTCAACGTCGATTAGTGTCACTTCACTAGAATCAACTAAAACAAATTCATTCTTATGACGACATGAAATTAAGTTGCCTTCTAACTGACCTTTGCTATCGACAGCGGCATTAGCCTGTGCAATAGTATGGGCAATTTCATCAATAGCTGAAACGTAAATAACTTCTTCTGTCACTTTACCATTTTTAACAATTTGGTAAGGCGTTTCAAGGAAACCGTAATCGTTAGTCTTTGCATAAACAGCAAGCGTATTAATTAGACCAATGTTTGGTCCTTCAGGTGTTTCAATCGGACACAAGCGACCATAATGCGATGGATGCACGTCACGCACTTCAAAACCAGCACGTTCACGTGTTAATCCACCGGGACCTAAGGCTGAAATACGACGCTTATGAGTGACACCTGATAAAGGATTCACTTGATCCATAAATTGTGACAACTGAGATGATCCAAAAAACTCTCTAACTGCAGCAGACACTGGCTTAGAGTTAATCAAGTCTTGTGGCGTTAGCTCATCAGTTTCTGCTAGATTTAAACCTTCTCTTACAGATTTTTCAACACGAACTAAACCAATTCTAAATTGGTTTTCAATCATTTCACCAATCGCTCGAACACGACGGTTTGCTAATGTATCAACATCATCAACAGAATCATTACCATCTTTAATGTTGATTAATAGTTTAATAACACTCAAGATATCATCGTTTGTTAATACATGCTCGCCAGTTTCAGACTCAACACCTAAACGACGATTAAGCTTCATACGTCCAACTTTAGATAGATCATAACGATCATTCTTAAAGAACAAGTTATTAAATAATAAGTTTACTGCATCTTCAGTAGCAGGCTCGCCAGGACGCATAACATGATAAATACTCATGCGTGCTTGAATTTCAGTTTCAGTATTATCTAAACGTAATGTATCTGAAATATAAGCACCCGTTTCAGATTCATTAATATGCAAGACATCAAACTTCTTAACTTTATTCTCAATAAGAACTTCAAGAATTTCTTCAGAAACAACTGTATTAGTTGCAATTAGAATTTCACCAGTTTCTGTATCGACGATATCATTAGAGATCACTTTGTCAATTAAAGATTCAAACGGCGCATTAATTACTTTTACACCTGCAGCTTCTAAAATCTTTACATGCTTGGCAGTAATACGGCGATTTTTTTCAACCACAACATCTTTACCAGATAAGATATCAAATTCAGCGATCGTGCCACGAAGACGTGATGGCTTAATACCTAAATCACAAGATTTAGCTTTCATTTTAATTGTTGAACTATCAAAGAAAGTACTCAGAATTTCACTACTAGCTAGGCCCATTGCACGTAGCAATGTTGTAACTGGAAGTTTACGACGACGATCTATTCGGACATATAAATGCTCATGATGATCAAACTCAAAGTCTAACCATGAGCCACGGTAAGGGATGACACGTGACGAGAATAAAATCTTGCCTGATGAATGAGTCTTACCTTTATCATGTTCAAAAATAACACCTGGGGATCTATGTAGCTGTGAAACCACAACACGCTCAGTACCATTAATAACAAACGTACCTGTGTCAGTCATCAATGGCAGTTGACCTAAATAAACATCTTCTTCAATGATTTGCTTAACTTTACGTTTTTTCTTAAGCGTAGAGCCATTTTTATCAAACAATACTAGGTTAAGTTTAACGCGTAATGTAGAAGCAAAAGTTACACCACGTAACTTACATTCTTCTACGTTAAACTTAGGCTCTTGTAATTCATAATCTACATATTCAATTTCGGCATAGCCGTTAACTGCTGTAATTGGAAAAACAGATTGAAACACTGATTGCAAGCCAACATCTTCTTTGCTATCTTTTCCAGCTTGAATAAAGCCGTTAAAAGAATCAATTTGAATTGCTAATAAATCTGGTTCTTTCAAGATTGATACTCTTGAACCAAAATTATTTCTAATGCGCTTTTTTTCCGTAAATGAATAAGCCATAAATACCTCGTATTAGTCGATCTAATTCGTATAAGAAGTTTTTCTTCTTAACATAAAACCAACCTATTTCTTTAATTAAAGTAATAAGTTGAAATAGCACTCAATAAAGAGTGCTTATGCAATAAACACCAAAATCCCCTAGTGGGGATTCTGGAGTTTTACGCTAAACTTATTACTTAAGTTCAGCAGTAGCACCAGCTTCTTCAAGCTGCTTTTTAACATCTTCAGCTTCAGCTTTAGACGCGCCTTCTTTGATTGAAACAGGAACTGATTCAACCATATCTTTCGCTTCTTTAAGACCTAAGCCAGTAAGACCACGTACTGCTTTAATAACAGCAACTTTCTTCTCACCGAAAGATGTCATTACAACATCAAACTCATCTTGCTCAGCTGCTGCTTCACCAGCTTCAGCTGCTACAGGTGCTGCTGCTACTGCTGCTGCACTTACACCGAACTTCTCTTCCATTGCTGAAACTAATTCAACAACATCCATTACAGACATATCTGCAATTGCATTTAAAATATCTTCATTTGATAATGCCATGATATTTACTCCTTTTATATTATTTGTTTATTATTTTTGTTGCGCTACTGCTGACACAACGCGAGTTACTTTTGTTGGAACTTCGTTCAAAGTTCTAACTAGCTTCTCAACTGGTGCTAACATTAATGCCATAACTGTACTAATCGCTTGATCTTTAGTTGGTAAGCTTGCGATACGTTTAAGTTGGTCTGCTTGCACAAACTCACCTGAAACACCCAAACCCTTAACGACTAAATCTTCGTTATCTTTAACGAAGTTATTAAACACACGAGCAACTGCACCTGGATCTTCCTGAGAAAATCCAAGAATTACTGGCCCACTAAGCACCGGTAATACACATTCACATGTTGTTTCGTTAAATGCCAATTTTGCTAATGAATTCTTTACAACTCGTAAAGATACATTTGCATCTAAGGCACTTGCACGAAGCATAGTCATTTGATCAACTGTTAATCCGCGATATTCAGCTACGCCGACAGAAATTGCATCATTTGCTAATGCATTAACTTGTTCGACAACAACTTTTTTTGCTTCAAGATTTAGAGCCATTTGCCTCTCCTGAACAGTTTAAAAAAGAAAGTCATATTATTACAACTTTCGCCACAGAGTACTTGCGTACCCTCTACATAGGCCGACTGTGTTATCAGTCATTTATGTAAAAACTCCAGGAGGAGAATTTACACCTATGGTCTTTGAGGAACGCAAGATTTTCATCCTGCGACCCAAAGAATTCTTTCTACTTGAATCTATTAAATATCAAGTGATGTTAAATCAATAGAGATGCCAGCACCCATAGTTGAAGAAACACTTATTTTTTTAAAGTAAATACCTTTAGCTGAACTAGGTTTAGCTTTTTTCAAAGCATCAACTAGCGCTGAAATATTTTCAGTTAATGACTTAACGTCGAAAGATGCTTTACCAATTCCGGCATGAACAATAGCAGCCTTATCAGTACGATAACGAACCTGGCCAGCTTTTGCATTATTAACAGCTGTTGCAACATCTGGAGTTACTGTGCCAACCTTAGGATTAGGCATTAAACCACGAGGACCTAGTAATTGACCTAAACGACCAACAACACCCATTGCATCAGGTGAAGCGATAACAACATCATAGTTTAAATCGCCATCTTGCATAGATTTCATTAAGTCTTCCATACCAACAATATCAGCGCCAGCAGCTTCAGCTTTTGCAACGTTTTCACCTTGCGTAAATACCGCAACACGAACTGTTTTACCAGTACCATTTGGAAGCACGACTGCACCACGTACATTTTGGTCAGATTTCTTAGAATCAACACCAAGGTTTACACTTACATCAATAGACTCATCAAATTTAGCAGTTGCGCAGTCTTTAATCAATGCCAAAGCATCTTCAATTGCGTAACGCTTACCAATTTCTACTTTAGAAGCAATTTCTTTTTGTTTTTTAGTTAAGTTAGCCATCTGATTAACCCTCCACCGTAATACCCATAGAACGGGCTGTACCAGCAATAATAGTGACTGCTGCTTCCATATCATTTGCATTAAGATCTTTCATTTTGATCGCTGCAACTTCTTCTAATTGAGCACGTGTAATGTTGCCAACTTTATCAGTATGAGGAACGCCTGAACCTTTTTTGATTCCTGTTACCTTTAAGATTAACAATGCTGCAGGTGGCGTCTTAGTGATGAATGTGAAACTACGATCACTGTAAACTGTAATGATTACAGGTACCTTCATACCTTTGTCAATTTCTTGAGTTTTAGCGTTAAATGCCTTACAAAACTCCATGATGTTTACACCATGTTGACCTAGTGCAGGACCAACTGGAGGTGAAGGATTAGCTTCTTGTGCAGGCACCTGAAGCTTAATATATGATTCAATTTTTTTAGCCATTCTAACTTCCTTGAGGGGTTTCCTCATTTGGGTACAAGCGCCTATTAAGCTCCCCGTTCAACTGACGACTTAAAGTCGTTATTATTATGTTTTACTTACTTGAGCAAATTCAAGCTCGACCGAAGTAGCACGCCCAAAGATCAATACTTCAATCTTAAGAACACTCTTATCGTAATCTACAGCTTCAACGGTTCCGTTAAATTCGTTAAATGGACCATCTACAATCAAAATTTCCTCACCAGGCTGGTAAGCAACCTTAGGTTTAGGCTTATCAGCACCCTCTTGAACACGAGCCATAATACGATCTGCTTCGCGCTGCGTAATCGGTGAAGGCTTACCTGAAGATCCACCAATAAAGCCAATTACGTTATTCGTATTTTTGACTAGCAACCAACTTGGCTCTGTGAGTTCCATACTGATTAACATATAGCCAGGGAAAAATTTACGCTCAGCCATTTTTTTCTGACCATCTTTCAGCTCGACAACTTGCTCAGTCGGAATCATCACTTCGTTGATTAGGTCTTCAAGACCCTCTCTAACAACAGCATCTTCGATTGCGATTTTTACCTTAGCTTCATATCCGCTTCTAGCATGAAGTACGTACCATCTTTTTGCCATTTATAACTCTCTTAATTTGTTAATAATTGAACCATCCATGAAAAGAATGCATCAACTATCCATAAGAATATAGCAACAATTACAACAGCCACCATAATCATACCTGTCGTCTTAACAGTTTCATCACGCGTAGGCCATACAACCTTACGTAATTCAATTTTGGTTTCGTTAATAAAAGTGCTGAACCGTTTACCTTGGGGTGATTTGAAAAATATCAAACCAGCAATTACTAACCCTACTAATAAAAGTAATACTTTATATAGTGTTGTTACCAATCCCAAAGGGTCTAAATAAAACACAACAAGAGATGCGATCACTATAAGGATTGATAAATTCATTCCTAGTGATGACTCTTTTGTCTGACCTTCTATTGTTTTACTCACATTACACCTTTTAACATGGCAGGCGAGGAGGGACTCGAACCCCCAACCAACGGTTTTGGAAACCGCCACTCTACCAATTGAGCCACTCGCCTATAAACTTCAAAGGCTCGGACCTAAGTCCGAGCCAAATTTTTTATTAGTTTTTATTAAGTTTTTAGCTTAATATTAATCCGTAACCTTAGAAACAACACCCGCACCTACAGTACGACCACCTTCTCTAATTGCGAATCTTAAACCATCTTCCATAGCGATCGGTGACAATAGCTCTACAACCATTTTCACGTTAT
>Ga0138260_10725798_pt1 | contig 12176 bp, 1 predicted proteins | sample RNAB_220151111_FD_105235 | JGI IMG/M metagenome (GOLD analysis project Ga0138260, IMG submission 105235) | Metatranscriptomics of polar marine prokaryotic and eukaryotic communities from Palmer Station, Antarctica after 24hr light incubation -... | ecosystem: Environmental > Aquatic > Marine >... | reverse complement strand
ATTTGCTAATTTCACGTCGTCATGAAGTGCATGCTCTTGTCTGCGCTCCTCGTCGCAGTTACTGCTGCTGACAACAAAGTCTCAGGTGGTGGCCTTGAGTTTGGCTTCTACAAAGCGATTGCCCCCAAATCGGTTGCTGCATCTAAGGTCTCCGCCGGCCAGATGAAGCTCCTGAAGGCCAGTTGGGACAACACCAACTTCGCTGGTGCGTTCGACGCCAAGATCCCGCTTGCCGGCGATGCCGCTTCCCGCAACACGAAGTGGGCCAAGAACGTCGGGGCCGACCCCAACTCTGCTGTCAACCAGTACGCCTCCAACGGCGCCATCTACGCCTCTGCCCCCCCTGTCTGGTCTAACTCTGACAGCAGTTTCTTCAAGGCCCCGAAGATGCCCGAGCTCCCCCCGATGGAGGCTCTCCCCCTTGCCCCCCCCATGCCGGAAACTCCCCCGGCTCTTCCCATCAACATCCCCAAGCCTGCTGATGCAGGCAAGTGCCAGGGTGGTCTCGTCAACAGTGTCGACGCTTACTTCAAGTGCAGCGCCATCACCGGCGGCCTCTTCATCCAGAACACCGAAGTTGTCTCCCTCGACGCCTTCGTCAACATTGCCAAGCTCGAAGGCAACGGTGTCCTTCAGATCGCCAACAACAAGAACCTCAAGGACATCTCCGGACTCGGCGGCCTTTGCGGCAAGGTCGGCAAAGTCGTCATCGCCAACAACCCCAAGCTCAAGAACGTCAACGGTCTTAACTGCATTAAGTCATCCGGCCAGGTCATCGTGTCGCAGAACGTTGCACTCGAGGGCATCTCTGGTCTTAACGGCCTCAGTGGTGACATCGCTTTCGGTCTTGGCATCACCAAGAACGACAAGCTCCGCTCCCTCAAGGGTCTCGAAGGCGTCAGCTCCATCGGTTTTGACAAGCGCTCCGGCATTGGCCTCCAGGTCTCTGGCAACAGAGCACTGATTGACCTGAAGGGCATTGTCAAGGTCGAGAAGATTCGTGGCAGTGCCTTGGTCTCTGGCAACAATGCTATGGTCAGCATGATGAACTCTGCTGTTGTGGAAGGCAAGGACAAGAACGGTGTTTCTCTCTCTGTCTCCAACAACAAGAAGCTTCGCGCGTGCGAGGGCTTCGTCTCTCAGTCCCCTTCGGGCTCTGTCGAAGTCATCGGTAACCGCGCTCTCCGTAACCTTGCCTGCATTGTCAACATGAAGTATGTCGGCAAGGACAACAAGGGCCGCTCCATCTCCGCCTCCAACAACGCCGCTCTTTCTGCCATCCTTACCCCCAAGCTCGTCAAGGCTGAGGGTTCTATCATTGTTCAGAACACTGCTGTCAAGTCCATTAACATGAAGAGTCTCTCGAGCATCGGCAGGAACGCTGCTGGCAAGTCCCTTGTCATCGGTCAAAACTCTAAGCTCGTCAACATGGTCACCAACACCCAACACATCTCAGGTTCCGTCCACATTTTCAACAACCCCAACGCCATCAGTGTTGGCCTCTCCAAGGTCAAGAGTGTCGGCAAGGACAACAAGGGCGTCTCCATTGAGTTCTCCAAGAACGGCAAGATGAAGTCTATCAGCATGGACGCCCTCGAGAAATCCTCCGGTTCCGTCGCTATTGCTGCAATGAACTCGCTCGTTAGCGGTTTCAAGAACCTGAAATCTGTCGGTGTCGCCAAGAACGGCAACTCCGTCGAGATCCTCCAGAACCCCAAGCTTGCCAACGGCGGCCTTTGCAACCTCCAGAAGGCACAGGGTGCCATCAAGCAGTCCGGCAACAGCGCCGCCAAGAGTGCCTGCCTCGGCAACCTCAAGTCTGTCGGCAAAAACGCCAATGGCCAGTCAATCGTCATTGCCAACAACAAGGCCGTCAAGAACGTCAATGTCGGTGTTAATGGTGCTGTCCCCGGTTCCATTGTCATCAACAACAACCCTGCCCTTGAGATGCTCACCGGCCTCAGTGGCGTTAAGTCTGTCGGCAGTGACAAGGCTGGTAACTCCCTCGAGATTGCCCACAACGCTATGCTCAAGGGCATCGAAGGCATGCGTGCTTGCTCCAAGCTTGAGGGCGCCCTGACCCTCCAGAACAACCCGCAGCTTTCTACCCTCAAGGGCCTTAAGGCTCTTACCAAGATTGGCGGCAAGAACATTCTTGGCGACTCTATCCTCATTTACGGAAACCCGATGCTCAAGTCCCTCCACGGCCTTGACAACCTCCACGGCTCTGTCCCCGGTGCTATCTCCCTCCAAAAGAACGGCCTCACCACCCTCGTTGGCCTCGGCAAGATCTCTGCGGTTGGCCAGAACAAGTATGGCAACTCCATCGAAATTCTCGGCAACCAGCGCCTCGACGACCTTATGGGTCTTATGGGCATCAAGGGTGCTCTCCCCGGCGCCGTCAGCATCGCCAACAACCCCGCCCTCAGCAACCTTAAGGGACTCTCCGGCGTCACTGCCATCAACGGCAAGAACCTTGCCGGCGGCTCGCTCGTCCTCGCTAACAACGGCCTGAAGTCTATCAACGGTATCTGCGGCTTGGGTGGCAGCCTCCCCGGTTCCCTCACTGTCACTGGCAACGCGCTCCTGCGCACCGCTGCCGCCCTTAAGGGCCTCAACTGCAAGAACCCCATCAAGTCTGCCAGCGCCCTGAACATTCACCTCGTCAAGTGCGTCGAGAAGTCCGCTGTTTCGTTTCTCCTCCAGGTGTGCCACACCGCTGCCTGCAAGAAGAACATCCTATCCCTCGACCAGTGCACCAACTCTGCTGGCAGCAATGTACTTGTTGGCTCTGCCAAAGGCAAGATCTGCGGTGGCACCAGTGGCCTCAAATGGGCCGATTGGTCTGTTGCCGGCAGCTCTGGCTTGTACATGGATGTCGACACTTCAAGTTGCAAGTTCCCCATCACCCCCGCCTATGTCTCTTCCGTCACCGGCGACAGCGCCCACTGGCAGCTGGTCGGCGTCAACAGCATTTACAGTGCCACCAAGTCAGGCTTCCGTGTCTATGTCTGGCACCCGGTCCTTCGCGGCAACTACCTTAAGTACTTCGCCATGCGTTACAAGTGGAAGGTCAACTGGCTCGCCAGTTCTGGCATGAAGTCTGGCATTACCCGCCCCGGCAAGTCCAACTGGAAGCAGTACACCAAGGACACCATCTACGTTGATGTCAACACCAAGGACTGCAAGTACTCCGGTACCCCGTCTTTCGTGACTTCCCTCCACGGCCTCAAGGACCACTGGCGCACCACTGGTGTCCACTCCATCTACACCCCAACCAAGAACGGTTTCCGTGTTTACGTCGCCAAGGCCGACAACGCCGGCCTTCTCGCCAGCAGTGCCGAAGCCAACAAGTGGGCCATTTCATGGATCGGATCCCAGGACTCCAAATTCTCTGGCGTTGGCACGTCCACCAGCTGGAAGATGTTCTGCGCATCCCGCGACAACAACTGTGGCCAGACCGCCCAGTATTACGCCCTCTTCAACGACGTCAACACTGCCGCCAACGGCTTCCAGTCCACACCCTCGTATGTCACTTCAATCTCTGGCACTGGCCACCACCTCCTCGCCACTGGCGGCGCTGCTATCTACCGTGCCACCAAGAAGAGCTTCCGTATCTACCTCGACAAAGCCCCGACCCCGCTCGTTGCACAGACTGCAGGCTGGAAGGTCAACTACATCGCATACGAAAACCCGATGGACTGCAAGACTACTTCCTGGTCTCAGTACGGCTCCTGCTCCAAGAAATGCGGCGGTGGCGTCCGCAAGTCTACCCGCACGGTCACCCAGAAGGAGAACCACTCCGGCAAATGTGGCGCTCTCGTCCGCAGCTCCCCGTGCAACACTCACTCCTGTGACATTGATTGCTCCACCTCGAAGTGGTCTGCCTGGACCAAGTGCTCCAAGACTTGCGGCATGGGCGGCGCTACTCGCCACCGTGTCGTCATGCGCCAACCTGCCGTCGGCGGCAAGGCCTGTGGCTCTCTGAAGCAGTCTCGTATGTGCACCAAGGGTGCCTGCCCAGTCCACTGCCAAGTCTCCAAGTGGAGCGCATTCGGCAAGTGCACCAAGTCCTGCGGCGGCGGTCTCAAGACTCACGTCCGTTCCGTTGTCAAGTCTGCCAAAAACGCCGGCCGTATCTGCCCTACTCTCGCTGAGAACGTTCCATGCAATGCTCACAGCTGCCCAGTCGACTGCAAGATGACCGCCTGGAGCAAGTTCTCCGCCTGCTCCAAGTCATGCGGCGGCGGCTCTCAGTTCCGCACCCGTCACATGACCGCCAACGCCGCTCTTGGCGGCGCCAAGTGCGCGACCACTGTTTCCACCCAGAAGTGCAACACCGGGGCCTGCCCGAAGGACTGCAAGGTCACCACCTGGTCTGACTGGAGCTCCTGCGACAAGACCTGCGGCGTTGGTGGCACTCAGTCCCGCTCCCGCAAAGTCACCAACAAGGGCACCAACGGCAAGAAGTGCCCGTCCCTGTCTGCTACCCGTGCCTGCTTCCGTGGCTCCTGCCCCGTTCACTGCAAGATCTCCGCCTGGACGGCTTACAGCAAGTGCTCCAAGAGCTGCGGCTCCGGCAGCAAGTCTCGCAGTCGCAAGGTTCTCTCCCACGCCAACCACGGCGGCTACAAATGCCCGATGCTCTCCGAAACCCGCAGTTGCAACGATGCCCAGTGCCCGGTCGACTGTGTCCTCAGCAAGTTCGGCAAGTGGTACGCATGCACCAAGACCTGCGGCGGTGGCAAGACCTACCGTTACCGTGACGCCATTGTCTACGCCAAATTCGGCGGCAAGAAGTGCGCCCACATCTCTCAAAATAAGGTTTGCGGCTCTGCTGTGTGCCCCGTGGCATGCGTCGTGGGCAAGTGGTCCGCCTGGTCTGCCTGCGACAAAACCTGCGGCATCGGTTCCCAGACCCGCTCGCGCTTGATCACCCGCAAAGCTGCTGGCGCCGGCAAGGCCTGCGGCACACTCAACCAAAAGCAGGTCTGCACTGCTGCTGCCTGCCCAATCCACTGCACGGTCGGCAAGTGGACTGCCTGGTCCAAGTGCACCCGCACTTGTGGCACCGGTTCCCAGTTCGCCACCCGCATCAACAAGGCCGGCAACTCCGCTGGCAACGCCTGCCCGGCTGGCAGCAAGACCCAGTCCTGCAACGCCAAGGCTTGCCCAGTTGACTGCGTGCTCTCTGCCTGGTCCAAGTACGGTGACTGCACTGCCAAGTGCGGCACTGGCGTTCAGCGCAAGATGCGCAGCATTATGACTGCCCGCCTCGCCGGTGGCAAGCCGTGCGGTGCCCTCCAGGCCGCCAAGGGCTGCAACACCCAGGCCTGCCCGGTCAACTGCGTCGTCTCTGCATGGACCAAGTCTGCGTGCACCCGCACTTGCGGTACTGGTGTCCTCACCGAGACCCGTACTGCCACCACCAAGGCCGCCAACGGCGGCAAGGCTTGCCCAAAGCTTAGCCAACAAGCCAAATGCAACACTTTCTGCTGCGCCGGCACCTTCGGCCCCGCCGGCCGGTGCAAGCCCTGCCCCGTGAACACTGCCAACCCACTTCACTCCTCCAACGGCAAATTCTATGCCTTCTGCGACAAGTGCGTCGGTGGCACTTACTCCTCCGCTGGCGCCAAAACCTGCAACAAGTGCGGCCCCATGCAGTACAGCAACAAGGGCACCGGCTGCTTTGCCTGCAAGAAGGGTCAATTCCAAGCCTCTGCTGGCTCCACCAAGTGCCTTCACTGCGCCGCTGGCCAGTTCGTCAACCAGGGCAAGGGCGCTACCTGCATCACCTGCCCCGCTGGCCAGTGGACTAACGGCAACGCTGGTTCTCTCGTATGCGTCCCCAAGCCCGTCGCTTGCGTCCTCAGCAAGTGGTCTGCCTGGTCCAAGTGCACCAAGTCCTGCGGCTTCGGCCGTGCCACCCGCACCCGTCGTGAAATCATCTCTCCCCGCAACGGTGCTTTCTGCGCCGCCAAGACCCAGCACATGATCTGCAACAACAGAGCTTGCCCGGTTGACTGCGTTGTCTCTGCCTGGTCCGCCGGCGGCTCTTGCAGCAAGTCTTGCGGCACTGGCTACATCCGCCACACTCGTTCCATTGTGACACAGTCCCAGTACGGCGGCAAGAGCTGCGCTGTTGGTTACAAGACCACCGCCTGCAACACTTCTCCTTGCCCGGTTGATTGCCAACTCACCACCTTCACCCCGTGGGGTTCTTGCTCCAAGCAGTGCGGCACTGGCACCCAGACCCGTACCAGGTCCGTCGCCCGCGTCAACGCCTACAACGGCGCACCGTGCGGCACTACGAGCGAGTCCCAGTCTTGCAACACCGACAGCTGCACTGTCCACTGCGCGGTCACCGCCTGGTCTTCCTGGAGTGCCTGCACTGAAAAGTGTGGCACTGGCTACCAGACTCGCAAGCGCCACGTCGCCAAGAAGAACAACCAGCTTGGCAACTTGTGCCCGCACCTTTCCAGCACCCGTGCATGCAACACCCACGCTTGCCCGATTGATTGCATCATGGGCTCCTGGTCCGCCTACGGCGCGTGCTCCACGTCTTGCGGTGCCCACGGCAGGAAGATGCGCTCTCGCAGCGTCAACCGCGCTTCTGCCTACAACGGCAAGGCTTGCGGTGTCCTTTCCCAAATCACCTCCTGCACCGCAACCCCGTGCCCGACTAACTGTGCTGTTGGCGCCTGGTCCAACTGGAAGTCTTGCTCTAAGACCTGCGGTGCCGGCACTACCTACCGCAGCCGCGCTGTGACTCTCTACGCTGCCTCAGGCGGCCGTCAATGCCCGCCCCTCAAGCAAACCACCAAGTGCAACACGGCAGCCTGCAACGCGAACTGCGTTGTTAGCAAGTGGGGCCTGTGGTCTGTCTGCACAAAGACCTGCGGCTCCGGCTCCCAGGTCCGCGTCCGTAACGTCCTCACCAAGGCCGTCGCTAGTGGCACCTGCGCCGCTCTTCAGGAGACCAAGGCTTGCAAGACCAACAACTGCCCGATTGACTGCAAGGTTGGCGCCTGGAGTTCTTCCTGGACCCAGTGCTCTGCTTCTTGCGGCACCGGCAACCAGCTCCGCTACCGCAACGTCGCCCGTGCTGCCGCATACGGTGGCAAGGCTTGCGCCTCCAGCAGCACTTCCCGTACCTGCAACACCCACAACTGCCCGACCGATTGCGTCATCGGCTCCCGTCACGGCTCATGGACCAGCTGCAGTCGCACCTGTGGCCAGGGCACCAAGACCCGCAACCTTCACATTCTCGTCGCTGTCGCGTACGGCGGCAAGCCCTGCTCCGCCAAGGCCCAGACTGTCAAGTGCAACGCTGGCGTCTGCCCGAAACACTGCAAGGTTAGCGTCTGGACTGCATATGGCATCTGCTCCAAGAAGTGTGGCTCTGGCGAACAGACCCGCACCCGCACGGTCACCCAGACCCATGCCGGCGCCGGCACCCGCTGCCCGGTTCTCTCCGAAACCAACTCTTGCAACACCCAGGCCTGCCCAGTTGACTGCATCATGGGCGCTTACCAGTCCTGGACTGGCTGCTCTGCCACATGTGGTGGCGGCGTCATGTCCCGCAACCGCATCACTGTCCGCTCTGCCAACAACGGTGGCAAGGCCTGTGGCTCGAACACCGAAACCAAGAAGTGCAACACTCAGGTGTGCGCCATCGATTGCGCCATGACTGCTTGGGCCATGTCTGGCTCTTGCAGCAAGACTTGCGGTACCGGCGTCCAGACTCTGACTCGCTCTATCAAGTCCAACCCCGTCGGCGGCAGGGCCTGCGGCAGTCTCACCAAGCGCATGCACTGTTCTGATGGCCCGTGCCCAGTTCACTGCACCGTCTCTGGATTCAGTGCCTGGTCCGCATGCGATGCCAAGTGTGGCTCTGGCCGCCAGCAGATGACCCGCACCGTCCTCCAGAAGGCCGCCATGGGCGGCGTCTGCCCCAAACTCGTCATCCAGCGCGCTTGCAACACCAGCCCGTGCGCCCAGCACTGCAGTGTCTCCAAGTGGGGTGCTTTCGAACCGTGCCAGGCTATCTCCTGCCAGCTCGGCACCGGCAAGGCCATCCGCCGCAGATCCGTCCTGATCGCCAGCGCCCACGGTGGCAACGCCTGCCCCACCCTCGTTTCAACCAAGGCTTGCAAGCCGACTTGCGACAAGCACTGCACCTTCTCCAAGTACGGCGCCTGGGCCAAATGCTCCCGCACCTGCGGTACTGGCGTCCAGGTCCGCTCTCGCACTGTCGTGTCCGGCAACAACTGCCGCGACCCTCTCACGCAGTCCCAGCAGTGCGGTATCGTCAAGTGCCCGATTAACTGCCAGATGGGCAACTTCGGCTACTGGACCTCCTGCACGAAGACCTGCGGCGTCGGCTCTCAGTCTGCTTACCGCTCTGTCCGCGTTTCCCCTGCCTACGGTGGCAAGAAGTGCGAAAGCTCCCAGAAGACGCAAAAATGCAACACTGCCAAGTGCGCCACCAACTGCGCTGTCTCTGCTTGGACCGCCTGGTCCAAGTGCGGCAAGACCTGCGGCTCCTCCAAGCGCACTCGCACCCGTGTCGTCACCGTTAAGGCTGCCAACGGCGGCTCTTGCCTCAACGCCCTCACCGACTACATGGACTGCAACCACGGCGTCTGTGGTGTCTCCTGCATCTACACCAAGTGGACTGCATTCTCTCAATGCACTGCCACGTGTGGCTCCGGCACCACCCGCCGCACCCGCAAGCTCATCAACGTCGGCCTCGACCGTGTCGCCGGCCTCGCCTGCACCAGCCTTGCCGAGCAAGTCCCTTGCAACACACAGTCGTGCCCAGTTGACTGCGTCCAGGGCCAGTGGGGCCCGTTCTCCGCTTGCGCCAAGAGCTGTGGTACCGGTGTCACCACCAAGCGCCGCAGCACCATCGTCTCTGCCAACCACGGCGGCAAGGCCTGCGGCCCCACCCAAGTTTCCTCCAAGTGCAACACCGCCCCATGCGCCATCGACTGTGTCATGGGCTCCTGGAACAAGTACAGCGCCTGCTCTGCCCAGTGGGGTGTCGGTACCAAAACTGCCTACCGCGTTTCTATCCGCGCTGCCGCCTTCGGTGGCGCCGCCTGCCCGACCAACAAGATGACCATTCCCTGCTCCAACGGCCCCAAGCCGGTCCACTGCGCGGTCTCTGCCTTCTCTCGCTGGAGCAAATGCTCTGTCAGCTGCGGCGGCGGCACGGAGTCTCGCTCCCGCACGGTCACCCAGCAGAACAAGCACGGCGGCAGCGTCTGCCCGTCCCTCTTCGAGTCCCGCGTCTGCAAAAATGCTGCGTGCCCGGTCGACTGCGTCCAGAGCGCTTGGGTTGCACAGTCGTGCACCAAGAGTTGCGGCTCCGGCGTCAAGAGGTCCACCAGGTCCACCAACGTCCCCGCCTTGTACGGTGGCAAGCAGTGCGGCCCGACCTTCGTGTCGGTTGCCTGCAACACTCACGAGTGCCCGGTCAACTGCGCCTACGGCCCGTGGGAATCCTACGGAAGATGCTCCAAGTCTTGTGACGTCGGCGGCACCAAGACCCGCACTCGCAAGATTGCCCGCGTCCCGCTCTTCGGCGGCAAGAAGTGCACTGCCACAGCCCAGACGGAGGCGTGCTTCAACGGCCACTGCCCGAAACACTGTGTTGTCAGCGCGTGGAGCAAGGCAACCAAGTGCACCAAGTCTTGCGGCACCGGCTGGACCTTCCAAACCCGCAAGGTTGTGTCCCAGAACCTCAACGGTGGCTCCGTCTGCCCCTCTCTCAACCAGAAGAATACTTGCAACACCCACTCTTGCCCGATCGACTGCCTCCAGGACAGTTGGACCCAGTACACTACCTGCACCAAGAGCTGCGGCCTCGGCACCACCTACCAAACTCGCAGCACCCGCCGTGCGGCCCAGTTCGGTGGCAAGAAGTGCGGCGCCAGCAAGATCGTCAAGAACTGCAATGCTCACGCCTGCCCGGTTGACTGCATCACTTCCGGACTCGGCAAGTACAGCGTGTGCACCAAGACCTGTGGCCTCGGCACCTCAACTGCCAAGCGCCAGATCAACCGTGCTGCTGCCTTCGGCGGCAAGGCCTGCCGCGTCTTGTCTCACACCAAGCCATGCCACCTCACGCACTGCCCGATCCACTGCGCTCTCACTCTTTGGGGCAAGTGGACTCAATGCTCCAAGAGCTGCGGCAAGGGTTTCACCGAGAGACGCCGCAAGGTCACCACTGTCCCCATGTACGGCGGCGCCGCATGCGGCAGCCTTCTCGATTCTAAGGACTGCAACACTCATGCCTGCCCGACTCACTGCGTCATGGGCGCCTGGTCCGACTACAGTTCCTGCTCCAAGAGCTGCGGCCCCGGCAAGAAGGTCCGCCGCCGCAATGTCGTCACTGCCACGAAGGATGGCGGCAAGGCTTGCCCGGCCACGACCGATACCATCCCGTGCCAGGTCTTCAACTGCCCCGTGCACTGCGTGGTGAGCGCATACAGCAGTTTCGGCAAATGCTCCAAGTCCTGTGGTGGCGGTGTCCAGTACCGCACCCGCACCGTCACGCAACAGCCCAAGTTTGCTGGCTACACTTGCCCTTACCTGAAGGAAGGCCGTGCCTGCAACCTCTTCCGCTGCCCTGTCGACTGCCAGACCTCTTCATACACCCCCTGGAGCTCCTGCTCCAAGAGCTGCATGGACACCAGGTTGGCCGCTAAGGGCCACAGCTCCCAGTCCCGCGTAGGAACCCCGGGCATCAGATACTCCACCCGCAAGATCACGGTCAAGGCCGAGTCTGGCGGCAAGCCCTGCCCTGCCTTGTACAAGACCGAGCAGTGCAACCAAAACAACCCGTGCCAGGTCCACTGCCAGATGTCCGGCTGGACTGGCTACTCCGCCTGCACCAAGTCTTGCGGCATCGGCCACAAGTGGCAGACTCGCAAGATCATCGTTCATTCCGCCCACGGCGGCTCTGTCTGCGGTGCCACCAAGTACACCACCAACTGTAACACCCACCGCTGCCCGGTTGACTGCAAGGTCAGCCACTGGCATGCCTGGGGTAAGTGCTCTCACTCGTGCCTTGGTGCCTCTGGCGTCAAGCCCACCCAGTGGAGGGCCCGCAAAATCCTCACCCACGTTGCCCACGGTGGCAAGGCGTGCCCGGTCCTCAGGTCTGTTCAGTACTGCAACGGTCACCATTGCCCGATCGACTGCCGTGTGTCTTCCTGGACTGCGTTCACCCAGTGCAACGCCAAGGCACAGAAGGGCCTCGGCAACTGCGGCTACGGCACCAAGAAGCGCACCCGCGTCGTCACCAGAAAGGGCTACCACGCCGGCAAGCCGTGCCCTACCCTCAAGGAGCAGACCAAGTGCTACGCCGGTCCGTGCGCGCTTCACTGCACCGTCAGCAACTGGGCCGCCTGGTCTGGCTGCAGCAGATCTTGCAAGGACGACCGCGTCGGTGCCCTCACCCCCAAGCAGAACCGTAAGCGCGAGATCACCTCCCCCAACCTCCACGGCGGTGCCGTCTGCCCGAAGCTTCTTGAAGTGCGCGATTGCAACACTCAGTTCTGCTCCATTGACTGCGTTGTCAGCAAGTGGTCCAGCTTCGAGCCCACCATGGGCAACACAAACACCCTGACCCGCAAGCGCTCCATCCTTCGCTCTTCCAAGCACAACGGCAAGAAGTGCCCGCACACCGTCGAGAACAAGAAGATGGCATGCTCCGAGAGCGTTCACTACGGTCAGTGGTCTGCGTGCACCAAGAAGTGCGGCACTGGCAAGCGCTGGCGCAGCCGCAAGCACGTGTACTGCTCTAAGCAGGCTGCCATGAAGTACGACTTCCTGTTCCGCCAGGGTGCTGACTGCAACATCCAAGATTGCGTCCACGACAAGGATCGTTACATCGAAAAGCAGGTTGCTGTCCCGAAACTTCCGGGCTTCAACCTGGACGAGTCCGCTGGCTCGTGGGTCAAGATCTCCCCCCAGGAGCAATCCGTCCACAAGCTCCCGGCTGGCGATTGGTCCAAGTTCGTCTAAGTTTGAAACCAACTGAAACGAATTTTGCTATTCATTTTTGGATAGCCTGAAACTCCACCTCATTTTTGTTTGCTTATGTGTTATGATAGATCGGCGAAAATTCATTTTACTGCCTTGCATTAATCAAAATTACTTTGTAT
>Ga0138260_10325707_pt1 | contig 12429 bp, 19 predicted proteins | sample RNAB_220151111_FD_105235 | JGI IMG/M metagenome (GOLD analysis project Ga0138260, IMG submission 105235) | Metatranscriptomics of polar marine prokaryotic and eukaryotic communities from Palmer Station, Antarctica after 24hr light incubation -... | ecosystem: Environmental > Aquatic > Marine >... | reverse complement strand
TATAATTCTACTATGGGCCAAAGTCAACTTGATAACATGAGATTGCTTCAAGGACCACCATCAATGGTCATGGCTGGCTTCGAGGGTGGTTATAGTTTAGGTCAAAAGAACTTGGAATTAGCCAGAAGTAAATTCTTAGTCGACAAATTGACAGGCAAGCTTCCAGAAGAGCTTAGAGGAGGTATGTCCACCAAGCTTCCACCACTTTCTGGTGAAGATAGAGACGGTCTAGAGTCCAGAGGCTCCATATCTAGAACTGGCTTGAAGAAAGAAGACGAAGAAGAAGAAGTGAAAAAAGACACGGTAACCCAACAAAAGTGGAGTGATCTTGACAAATACATTGAACTCCTTCTCGACAGCAAAAGCGAAGAAGAAACTGTTTTTGTTTACCTTAATCCAAACCCAAACTCAGACCCATACGACCTTCTTGTGGGCTCTTACCAAGATAGAACCCCATAGAAATACTACACTCTCTCAGGCAAAGGTCTTACCCTTTATGAGAATGATATGCCAATCGAGTTTTTGAGTCTTGGCCAATGGCTGATTGAAAGAGATTCATACAACCATATCAAAGAATTGGACTTCTTCAAAAAGTTCAAGAAGTGGAAGTTCATGAGAATGTGGAAGAAAACTATCAAACATATGCAAAGAATGAAAGCCCAAAACGCTTTAGAAGAAAAACTTTTTATTTTGTAAGACCATTTCTCCACTCACTTGTTCACCCATAGAAAGTACATGATTGAGATGGAAAAGAAGAGATTCGTTGACACTTGCGCAAATTCAGAAACCAATACGATTGAAGAATTTGCTAATCGTCAATTTATCAAAACAAAGTCAATTAGTGAGGATATTAAATTCATCTCTGATAAATCCAGAATCAACATCAGAGAATGTATTTCCGAAGTCGTCGGTGAGCTCAGAACTAGAATCGTTAGTGAGATTGCTCTCGATGAGGAAAGAAAGAAGAACAATCCAATTCAAAGTTCAAATACTATAACCACCAAAAGAAAGGCTTCAAGCAGTGTCTTTGAAAAGCTCGGTTTCCCAGATGGCATGACCTATGGCCATAGATCCAGTTTAAGAAAAGAATGCTCTCGATTCCTTAGATTTGCATATCTCGTTGATTTCCTCAGTTTGGAATCTCTTGCGAATATTTACACCGGTTCAGTCAAGGATATGATCGACAGACTTAAGACACTTAATGATGACTGCAACATGGAGGAAGTCATGAACAAAGATACGATGATCAATAAGGTGCTACAGGAGCATCTCAAGGTTAAGACCCTCTCTTCCATGTATAAGTTCAACTCTGTGACGAAGTTGACATTCCTAATCATGAGATCCAATAAGAAGAAATTGAAGATTTCACTAAAGACTCAAAGATTGAAGACTTTGATCCAATCGCTCATTTGGAGCTAGAATAAGACAAAGAAGACAACGATGATGAAGAGGAAGAGGAGTAAGAAGAAGAAGAGGATGCGGTGAAAGTGCCTATCTACAAGAAAGTAGTTCCTAACATTGAAAAGTACTGGCTCAGAATGGAACCAGATCAGGAAGACTACATTGAAATCTTAGTAAGAACCTTTAACTCTGGTCTTGAAAAGATTAAGAACTTCGAGAGATGATCCAAGCACAACGAGTTCACCATCTATGCTGATGCACTTGAAGATTGGGACGATATTGTCGGCGATTCTTGGGATGAGCCAGATTCCTTAAACCTTGAGCCAAGAACATGGATTCAAGATGATCCTTACCATGTAAAGCAAAAAGAAATGGTCCAAGAGATCATCAATGATGCTTTCAGCAAAATGAAATTCTTTTTAACCAGATTCCAACCAATTCTTGAAATTTACTGGAGAAACAAATTAATCGATTTGAAAATCCTTATGGACGAATAACTCAGAAATCCAGTTGAAGGTATCAATAACACCATCAATTTATTCATTTATCACCATGAATATTTCAGCTCAAAATTACCTTCAAGGGCTGATATTGGTTTGATTTAACTAGATTCAAATAACGCTAGATAGAAAATTCAACCAACTCCAAATAAGTACAAAGCTGAAATCGAAGCATTTATTCCAGTTGTATTGAAAGAGAGAAATGCAGATGCTCAATAATGGCTTAAGCAGCAAATCCGTAATTTGAATTTGCCAGTTTCTGGAGTTGAAGAATTCGTGCAACAAGACGAGTTCTATAAGTTCACAAATGACCGATTCCAAGACGTTAGAGATAGAGTGGATATGTTTGGACAAATTTACAATAAACTAAAGGAATTCAATATGAAAATTAAGAAAGAAGATACTGATGCATTTAATGAATCACTTGCATCTATTTCCAATCTTTCTCAACTCATTCAGAACGTCGAGTCCACGCAAGAAGGTAACAAAGAACTTTTCAAGAAAACCTTGAACGACTTGGTGCCAAAACTGGACAAAGAAATCACCGAAATTTTTGAAGAAGCTCAACATGCTCAGTTCTTAGACGGTAAAAGTGACCTCTTTGAAATGATTAAAGTGTTGGAAGCACTTGAAGTAAGGTTTAAAGAATTGGAAACTCGATCAATGACTTACAACAAATGGTAAGAGGTTTTGGAGACTCAACCTACTGTTTTTGAAAATCTTGATAGTGCCAGAGATGAGCTTGGTCTTAGATGCCTTATGTGGAAATCACTCGATGACTGGCAATCCATGAGTGAAAAATGGTTCAAGACTCCATTCAGTAACGTCGATGCCGCTCATATCTCTGAGAAAGCCGAACGTTACTTCAAAACTTGCATGAGACTTGAAAAATCTCTTGACCCTAACCCAATTCAAATGAAACTTAAAGAGTAAGTCGAGCAGTTCAAAGAAGCCAGCCAATCGTAAAGGCTTTCAGAAATGATAAACTCCAGGAGGGCCATTGGGCCGAGATCAAAGCTCTCATTAACAAAGACTTTGAAATGGATAAGGAAGAGTTCACTCTCAAATCCTTGATTGATCTTGATGTCAACTAATTCAAAGATGAGATTACCGCTATTTCAACTCAAGCCACTCAAGAGCACAGTCTTAGAGACGAAATCGCTAAAATTGATACTCTTTACAGAAACACTATGTGGGATATCGCGTACGAGGAAAAGTGCGAATGCTATATCCTCAAAGATATGACTGAGGTTTACAATGCTTTAGACGAAAGTTTATCCAACATCAACATGATCTTGGGATCAAGATTCGTCAAGCCACTCAGAGAAGACGCTGACCAATGGAAGAAATGGATTATGATTCTTTCTGATATGGTTGATCAGTGGATGGAGTGTTAGAAGAAATGGATGTATTTAGAAAATATTTTCAAAGCACCAGATATCAAAAAATCTCTTCCGGAAGAGACCAAGAAATTCGAGGGTGTTGATAAATTCTTTAAGAACCTCATGGGAGGAACTGGAGGTGCTGAAAAACAAAAGAAATGTATTTAATGGGCTAAAACTAAACCAGGCACTCTTGATCTTCTTATCAATAACAATGCCGTTCTTGAAGAAGTTGAAAAAAAGGCTAAAAGACTATATGGAGCTTAAAAGAGGCTCCTTCCCAAGATTCTATTTCTTATCAGATGATGAGCTCATCGATATTTTGGCCAACTCAACCAATCTTGATATCATTCAGGGCCATTTGAAGACTTGCTTCGATAACATTGTGCGTATCGATATTGAAGACTCAATTGAAATCAAAGCTATGAATTCAAATGAAAAAGAATAGATCGAGTTTAAAAAGCCACTTAAAGCCAGAGGACCTGTTGAAACATGGTTGATGCAACTCCAAGATGAAATGGTTGCTACGCTTAGCCACTTACTTAAACAAGGTGTGGCAGACTATGATGACGAAAAGAAAAACAAAAATAGAGTTGAATTCGTCGAAAAGCATAAAGGTCAAATCGTCGCTACTGTTTGTTAAATCAAATGGTGTCAAAACACTGCGATCGCCATTGAAGAGCAAGCAGCTGATATGTTCTCTCTTGAAAACTGGCTTGCCCAAAACATAAGACAAATTGAAGAATTAATCGTATGTGTAAGAGGCGATTTGCCAGACATTGCCAGAAAGGTTATTGTTGCTCTGGTTACAGTCGATGTACACGCTCGTGATATCGTGGAAGAACTTAAGGGACAAAATGTGTCCTCAACCAGCGAGTTCAAATGGGTACAACAGCTCAGATACTATTGGGATGAGGAAGCAGACACCTGCATTATCAAATAAGTAGCAGCTACTTTGAGTTATGGTTACGAGTACATGGGTGCCTGTACTAGATTGGTTATTACTCCACTTACCGATAGATGCTGGATTACCATTTCAAATGCTCTTCATATTAAACTTGGAGCCAATCCAGCAGGACCAGCTGGTACAGGAAAGACAGAGTCTACCAAAGATTTAGCTAAAGCTATCGCCATTCAATGTATCGTGTTCAACTGTTCCGATTAAGTTGATTACCTCATGATGGGTAGACTTTTCTCAGGTCTCTGCCAATAAGGATGCTGGACATGCCTTGATGAGTTCAATCGTATTAAGGTTGAAGTACTCTCTGTGGTCGCTCAATAGCTTCTTAGTATTAGAACTGCTTTACTTGCAGAGAAGAAAATGTTTAACTTTGAAGATAATGATATTGTTCTTAAGGTTGAATTTGGATGTCACGTTACAATGAACCCAGGTTATGCCGGTAGAACTGAGCTTCCAGATAATCTTTAAGTTTTATTCAGACCAGTGGCAATGATGATCCCTGATTATGGTCTTATTGCTGAGATCATGCTTGGTGCTGAAGGTTTTGCAAACGCTAAAATTCTTTCCAAAAAGATGGTTAAGCTTTACTCTCTTTCCTCTGAGTAACTTTCTCAATAAGATCATTATGATTTCGGTTTGAGAGCTGTCAAGTCTGTGCTGGTCATGGCTGGTTCCCTCAAAAGAGCCAACCCAGATCTTATTGAAGACTCCGTACTTATCAGAGCAATGAGAGATGCAAACGTTCCAAAATTCTTGGTTGATGATTTACCACTGTTCGCAGCCATTATTCAAGATCTGTTCCCATCTATCTAAATTACACCTAATGAGTATGGTAAACTTGAAGTAACCATTAGAGAAATGATTGTCGATGCAGAGTTGTAACCAGACTCTGGTTTCGTCACCAAAGTTATTCAACTATATGAAACTTTCAACGTCAGATTTGGTGTCATGTTGGTTGGTCCAACTGGAGCAGGAAAAACTAGGTGCTATGAAGTACTTCAAAGCACTTTCAATCAAATGAGAGAAAGAGGAGATCCAAACCCAGTTTTCTAATTGGTCAAGAAGATTGTTCTTAACCCAAAAGCTATTTCCATGGGAGAAATGTATGGAGAAGTTAATGAGATATCATAGGAATGGTCTGATGGTCTTGCTTCTAAAGTCATGAGACTTGCTGCTCAAGAAACTGATGAAGATAGAACTTGGGTTGTATTTGATGGACCAGTAGATGCTCTTTGGATTGAAAACATGAATACAGTACTTGATGATAACATGACTTTGTGCCTGGCAAATGGTCAGAGAATCAAACTTAGATCGCAAATGAAAATGCTCTTTGAAGTACAAGATTTATCTGTGGCTTCACCAGCTACTGTATCCAGATGCGGTATGGTATACATGACAGAATATGAGCTCGGCTGGAGACCTTATGTTAAAACATGGCTCAAAACATATTTCACTGATGAAGAAGAAGTAAGCGAAGCTCTTAGAGAACACATTTGGGTTCAATTTAACGCCACTATTGACCCAGGTCTTGAATTCATCTATTCCGAGAAATGTGCAGAAGGTATTACTACCACAGAGCTGCAATAAGTTACATCAATTTGCAACTTCATGGAAGTCTTTTTACATGAAAAGGAAGGATTAAAAGGAACAGATGAAGAAAAGAAAAAGCAAATCGATTGCGTTATGTCATGGGCTTATGCTTGGGGAATGGGTGGATCTCTTGATTTCCAAAGCAAAGACAGATTTGATGCTGTGGTCAAGGATCAATTCAAATCTGCTCAATACCCACCTGCTTTCACTGTCTTTGATTATTGGTATGATCTTAAAAAGGAGAAGATCTTCAAACCATGGACCACTAAAGTCGCTTCATTCATTTATGATAAAGAAATGTCTTACTTCGACCTTATGGTGCCAACCACTGACACTACCAAATATTCTTACTGCCTTGAGGTCCTTCTCAAAATTGAGAAGCCAGTATTCTTCACAGGTGGCTCAGGAACAGGTAAATCAGCAGTTATTTCCAACAAGTTGGTGCAAATGAAGGAGAAAGACAACTTCATGCAAATTGCCATCAACATGTCAGCGCAAACTACTTCAGAAAGAACACAAAAAAGTATTGAAGAAAAACTTGAAAGAACTAGTAGAACAGCTTTTGGACCACCAAGTGGAAAGAAAATTGCTATTTTTGTGGATGATATCAATATGCCAGCTGTTGAGTTCTATGGTGCCCAACCACCAATTGAGCTTCTTAGATTATTCGTAGATAGATAAGGTATGTATCAGAGAGGAGAATGGAACTGGAAGGATGTCAATGGTACTACATTGGTTGCATGTGCAGCACCACCATCTGGTGGTAGAGCTGTGCTTACTCCAAGATTTAGCAGAAGATTCAACATGCTATGCATGCCAGAACCAACTGCTGGAACTTTGACCACAATCTTCTCTCAAATCTTAAAGAACTTCTTAGCCTCTGGCTTCCAAGAGAAAGTCAAGAACCTGTAAGAAGCTGCCATCCAATCAACAATTGATATCTATGTGAGAATCCAAATTGACTTGAGACCAACTCCATCTAAGTTCCATTATCTTTTCAATCTCAGAGATGTCTCCAAAGTTGTGCAAGGTCTTTGCATGGTAAAACCTGTAAGCATTGGAAGTGAAGAGCTGTTCACTAAACTTTGGGTAAATGAAACCTTCAGAGTTTTCTACGATAGACTTATCAATGACGACGACCGAAAGTGGTTCAAAGATATCATCATTGAACTTATGCAAAGAAACTTCAAACAGGCCGCCGACCCAAATGACATTTTTGTCGAAAACAAAATCATGTTTGGTGATTTGTTGAAATTGGATTCTCCAATTCAATACTATGAATGCATCACAGACAAAGCAAAACTTTTGAAGATCCTCCATGGTGGTCTCGATGAATACAATATGAGCAACTCTAGTAAGATGAACCTCGTGCTGTTCGATGATGCCCTCGAGCATATCCTTAGAATCGCAAGAGTGTTGAAGCAACCCAGAGGTCATATCATGTTGATTGGTGTGGGTGGCTCTGGAAAGCAGAGTCTCATCAAGTTGTGCACCTTTATGCGACAAATGGAATTCAGAATGATCGAAATCAACAAAGGTTTTGATATTAACTCCTTCAAAGAGAAAATGAAAGAATACATGAAAGAATCTGGTATTGAAGGTAAAGGCTTGTCATTTACCATCACTGATACATAGATTATTTCAGAGTCCTTTATTGAAAACCTTAACAATCTTTTGAACACCGGTGAAATTCCAAATCTGATGTAGCCAGAAGATAGAGAAGAAATTACAAATGGAGTTAGACCAGTGTGCATTTAACAAAAGATTTTGGATACAGTTGATAACATTGCAGCTCTTTTCGTTTCTAGAATTAGAGAATTCCTCCATATTTGCCTCTGTATGTCACCTGTTGGAGATACATTGAGAGTTAGGTGCAGACAGTTCCCATCGTTGGTTAATTGTTGTACACTTGATTGGTTCGCAAGATGGCCAGAAGAGGCACTGTTATTCGTGTCTAAAGATTTTTTGAAGGAATTGCCAGATGTCGAGGAGAATATCAAAGCAGGCCTATCTGAAATGTGCATGAAAATTCATATTAGTGTTGAAGAAGTCTCCGCTATGTTCTGGGATTCTCTGAGAAGAAGAGTCTACACGACTCCTAAATCTTATCTGGATTTGATATCCCTATATTTGCAAGTACTGGAGTAGAAGAGGACAGAGTTCCACAACAATAAATCTAGACTGGCCAATGGTCTTTCAAAGCTTTAAGAAGCAAACAAAGAAATTGCCGAGCTGAATATCAAACTTACAGAAATGAGACCCGTACTGATTACAAAGAACGAAGAACTGAAAGTTGCACTTGTTAAAGTAAATGCAGATAAAGAAATTGCCGACGCCAAAGAGAAAGTTGTGTCTGCTGAAGCTGAAGTTGTAAACAAAAAAGCTGCAGAAGCGCAAGCTATTGCCGATGATGCCTAGGCTGATCTTGATGCAGCTGAGCCAGAGTTGAAAGCAGCCGCTAAGGCAGTAAGAGATTTGGACAAGAACTCTATTGTCGAGATTAAATCATTTACTACGCCACCAGAGTAAGTCAAGTTTGTGATGGAATGTGTCATGATCTTGTTAGGTAGAAAGACTGATTGGGCTACTGTTAAATCAACTTTGTAAGATGTAAATGGATTCATGTCTATGCTTATGGATTACAATGTAGAAAAGACTTCAGAAAAGATTTGGAAGAAAGCTAGAGACAACTACATCTCAAAGCCTCAATTTGAGGCCTCTGCTGTAAAGAAAGTTTCTTTAGCCGCTTCTGCTCTTTGTATTTGGAGTTCTGCTTCATCAAAGTATCAAGCAGTCACTAAAAAGGTCGCTCCAAAGAAAGCCAAGCACGCTGAAGTAACAGCCGTCCTGAAAGAAGCTCAAGGTGAGCTCCAAATCAAACTTGACGAAGTATAAAAAGTAAAAGATGCTGTAGCTCTTCTTGAAGCCAATTGCCAGAAAATGCAAGACGAAAAGAAAGAACTGGAGGACAACATGACCACATCCAATCTCAGAATGGGCAGAGCTGAGAAATTGGTCGTCCTCCTTAAGGATGAAGGAATCCGTTGGAAGGAAACAGTCGAGGTCATTGGTGGACAAATCGTCAAACTCGTTGGTAACGTCTTCTTGTCCTGTGCTTGTATCTCGTATTTCGGTGCCTTCACTGGAAAGTACAGAGACATCTTGGTCAAACAATGGGTTGAAGGCTGCCTCGAGAGAGAAATCCCAACTGATGAAGACTTCAACTTGGTATCCATTATGGGTGACCCTGTCGTTATTAGAAACTGGAATATCGCAGGTCTTCCAAATGATAAAGTATCCAGCGAAAACGGTATTTTGACCACTAAAGCAGAAAGATATCCTTTGTGTATTGATCCATAACAACAAGCCAATAAATGGATCAAAAATCTGAATAAGCATAATAGTTTGTGCAAATTGAAATTCGGACATAAAGATTTCTTGAGAGACACCATTGCCTGTGTCAGAAATGGCAAACCTCTATTGGTTGAAGATATTGAAGAAGGTGTTGACCCAGCCTTAGATCCAATTCTGCTGAAGCAACAATATAAAACCGAAGCTGGAATCATGCAAATCAGACTCGGTGACGCAAACCACGACTTCGATGAGCATTCCGATTCTTCATGACCACCAAGATGCCAAATCCACATTACATTCCTGAAATTTGCATTAAGGTTACTCTGATCAATTTCACTGTCACATTTGAAGGTCTGCAACAACAGATGCTTGGAGATGTCGTCATTGCTGAAAAACCTGAGATCGAAGCCAAGAGAGACGGTATCGTGCTGCAAATGGCCGCTGATGCCCAAACGCTCAAAGATTTGGAGAACAATATTCTCAAGTTGCTTTCAGAAGCCACTGTCCTGCAAATTCTGGATGAAGATACCCTTATCAACGTACTTTAAGACTCTAAAAAGACCTCTACCGAAATCAACGAAAGAATGGAACAAGCCAAGATTGTTGAGGTTGAAATTAACGACACTAGAAATATGTACACAAATGTGGCCATCAGAGGAAGTATTCTTTATTTCGTCATCGCTGATTTATCAGGCATCGACCCAATGTACCAGAACTCCTTGGCCTACGTCAAATCTCTGTTTAACAATGCCATCAGTCAGGCTCCACCAAAAGACACAATCGAGGAGCGTTTAGATGTCTTGATAGATGGAATTACCAGAATGATCTACACCAATGTGTCCAGAGGTCTCTTTGAAAAGGATAAGATCATTTACTCTTTCTTGATTATCACCAGTATCTTGAGAAATGCTGAGAAAATTGATGAGGCTATTTGGAACATTCTGCTCAGAGGGCCCACAGTTTTCAGTCCAGAAGAAGCTGCAGCCAAGCTCGATTCACCTGACAAACTAATTCTCTCTACCATTCCTTGGGACTTAATCTGCTCCGCCGAGCTCCGATCAGCAGGGTAATTTGAAGGACTCTCACAACATATTTGTGACAGTTGGGAAGAATGGAAAGCTTGGGGAGTGCAAGAACAACCTTATACATCTCCCTGCCCAGGTGAGTTCGAAGAGAAACTCACCAAATTCGATAAGTTGCTCTTGATTAAGAGTTTCAGAAATGAATTGATTCAGATTTCGATCGCTGAATATATCATTGGTGAAATCGGCAAGTTCTTCGTTTTAGCACCTTCCACTTCAATGGACGTCATTTATGAGACCATGGACATCTGTACCCCTCTGATTTTCGTGTTGACCTAGGGTGCTGATCCAACTTCTATTTTACTCAACTTTGCCAAGTAGATGGATATGATGGATCGACTCTTCCCAATCTCTCTCGGTTAAGGACAGGGTCCAAAAGCGCAGAAGCTGATTACCACGGCCATGCAAGATGGAAACTGGGTCATGCTGCAGAATTGCCATCTGCTGGAATCTTGGATGAGCAGTCTTGAGAAAATCGTTCTCGAATTTGGCGAGCAAAAGGAAACCACAAATCCCGATTTCAGATTGTTCTTGACCTCTATGCCTTCCAAAGCATTCCCAGTGGCTGTCTTATAGAATTCCTCAAAACTTACAGTCGAACCACCAAGAGGTATGAAGGCCAACATCAAGAGAAGCTACGTCTCAGTGACTCAAGAAATCCTGGAAGAGACAAGCAAACCTGAAATTTGGAGGAAGCTTCTGTTCTCTCTTTCGTTCTATCACGCCGTCATTCAAGAAAGAAGAAAGTTCGGGCCACTCGGTTGGAATAAGAGCTATGCCTTCAATGATTCCGATCTTGAGACGACCTTCACGATGCTCAGACTGTTCCTGGAGCAAGACGAAGTGCCATGGGAAGCATTGATTTTCGTAACTGGTCACATCAACTATGGTGGCAGAGTCACCGACGACAATGACAGAGTGTTGCTCATTACCGCTCTCTCCAAGTACTGCTGCGTCGAGGCGCTCAAAGATGGATATAAATTCTCCGGCTCAGGTTAATACTAATGCCCACCTGATGGTAACTTGCAACATTATAGAGACTATATTGAAAGCTTACCTCTGAATGACCCACCAGAGATTTATGGTCTCCATGGAAATGCAAACATCAAATATCAAGATATTGAATCCAACAAAGTCATTGAAACCATCTTAAGCATCCAACCCAGACTTGTATCAGCCGTTGGAGGACTTTCACCAGATGAAATTGTCTTAGAAAAGTCACGAGAGCTCCTGGCCATTCTTCCAGGTATTCTGGAACAAAAAGAAGGCTTTAAAGAACTCTTCAAGGTCAACGACCAAGGCTTGATTCCTTCCTTGTCGACTGTGCTGGTACAAGAAATCACCAAATTCAACCGTCTTCTGAGGAAAATGAGACAATCTCTGGCAGATATTGATCAAGCCACCAATGGTTTCATTGTCATGTCAGAAGAGCTAGATTCTATGTATCTTAAACTTCTAAATAATCAAGTTCCTGATAACTGGGCTAAAGTTGGATATCCATCACTTAAGCCTCTTGGTTCTTGGTTTACTGACTTTATTCAGAGGGTGGCCTTCTTCGAGAATTGGTTGATGAACGGAAGTCCAAGTTCTTATTGGTTACCAGGAATGTTCTTCCCACAGGGCTTCATGACAGGTGTGCTACAGACCCATTCCAGACAATATAGGATTGCTATTGATAAACTCGCTTACTCATTCGAATTCTTGGAAGCTGAAGAAGCTGAAGACGTTGAAGAAGCACCAGTAGACGGTGTCTATATCAGTGGTCTCTTCATGGATGGTTCCAGATGGTGCAGAGAAAACCAGATCATAACAGACCAGCACCCTTCAGTCATGTTCGACACAATGCCAATAATACATTTCAATCCAAAGGAAGACTACAAACCCGAAGCTGAAGATTATCTGTGTCCTCTTTACAAGACTTCGCTGAGACAGGGTGTTCTTTCTACAACTGGTCTTTCGACCAACTTCGTGCTTCACGTGGCAAGTCCATCAAAGGAATCTCCAGCCTTCTGGGTTCAAAGAGGTGCAGCAATGCTCTGTATGCTTGATGATTGAGAGACGACGAAAGGTCTTTCCTTTCTTGAGCAATCAATGAAACCTTGATTTCTTAATAATAAATACAATAATATTTTATTCAATACACATTTCAATAATATTTT
>Ga0138260_10306861_pt1 | contig 12450 bp, 7 predicted proteins | sample RNAB_220151111_FD_105235 | JGI IMG/M metagenome (GOLD analysis project Ga0138260, IMG submission 105235) | Metatranscriptomics of polar marine prokaryotic and eukaryotic communities from Palmer Station, Antarctica after 24hr light incubation -... | ecosystem: Environmental > Aquatic > Marine >... | reverse complement strand
TCAAAAGTAATTGGAACAAACGCTGGAATATTTTGATACAAGAAGTAGTTTGGTTTTCCACCAATATTCATTGGCCAATCATGAATCATGAAATAATACATTCCGATTAAAGCCAAACACATTCCTGAAATTCCATAAAGAAAAGCACAAATTGCTAATCTAGTACTTCTTACTCCTATAACTGGATCTATTCCATGGATTGGAAAAGGAGAAAATACATCTTTAATATGCACTCCCTTTGCGACTAGCTTCTTTGCTCCTGAAAGAAGCCTAGCGTCATCGTCATACATTGCGTAAATTTTATTACTCATAATAGAACTTATAAAGGTCTTAGTTACTCTTGTTCTTTATCATCTTGTGAATCCTCTGAAGTATTAGCTTCATTCGAATCAGCTTTTACTTTTATTACCGTAACAGCAGCAGGCATCTTTACTCCAAATTCTCCAGTCGCTCTCAGTATAGTTTTAACTTCATTCAATGCTAAAACGGGGAATGTTCTTGCGTATAATAAGTACAACACGAAGAAAATACCAATTGTTCCTACGAATACACCCATATCTACAAAAGTAGGATGAAATTGCGTCCATGAAGAAGTAATATAATCACGGTGAATAGATGAAACGATAATTACAAATCTTTCAAACCACATACCTATATTTACTATGATCGATAGTATGAATGTAATTACTAAATTTCTTCTGATACTTTTAAACCACATTAATTGAGGTGAAATAACATTACAACTCATCATTGCTGCATATGCCCACCAGTAAGGACCTGTTGCTCTGTTTAAGAAGGCGTAACCTTCATATTCAACACCAGCATACCAAGCAACAAATAGTTCAGTTAAATAAGCAACACCAACCATAGAACCTGTTAACATTACAATAATGTTCATATATTCAATATGCTTCAATGTTAAATAATCTTCAAGTTTTAAAACTTTTCTAATAATTAACATCAACGTCAATACCATCGCAAATCCAGAGAATACGGCACCAGCTACAAAGTAAGGAGGGAATATTGTTGTATGCCATCCAGGAATAACTGAAGTAGCAAAATCCATAGATACAATAGAGTGAACCGAAAATACTAAAGGAGTAGCAATTCCTGCTAATACTAAAGAAACTTCTTCAAATCTATTCCAATGCTTTGCATTTCCACTCCAACCAAAAGCTAAAGTTGAGTAGATTTTCTTTTGTAATGGCTTAATCGCTCTATCACGGATTGTAGCAAAATCGGGAATTAAACCTATATACCAAAAAACTAATGAAACAGAAAAATAAGTTGAAATTGCGAACACATCCCACAACAAAGGTGAGTTAAAGTTAGGCCATAAAGAACCAAATTGATTTGGTAATGGCAATACCCAATATGCTTGCCAAATTCTTCCCATATGAATACCGGGGAATAGAGCTGCCATCATTACTGCAAATATTGTCATTGCTTCTGCAGATCTATTAATTGCCATTCTCCATCTCTGACGGAAAAGTAATAATACTGCTGAGATTAATGTACCAGCATGACCGATACCTACCCACCATACAAAATTTGTAATGTCCCAAGCCCAACCTACGGTCTTGTTCAATCCCCAAACTCCAATACCTACACCTACAGTATAAAGAATGTTTCCTAGCCCCCAAAGTGCCATTAAAGTGGCAATTCCAAATACTAAATACCACATTGAATTTGCCTCGCCTTCAACAGGTTTACAAACATCCTCAGTAATGTCGTTGTAAGACTTCTCACCTAAGATTAAGGGCTCTCTTATTTCAGCTTCTACGATATGCATCGATATAACTTTTTAATTAAATTCTTATTAAACGTTTCTCACTTTTGTATGGTAGACTACGTTTGGTTGTGTACCAATTTCTTCCATTAAAAAGTAAGATCTTTCATTATCTATATCCTCAGTAATCTTATGACTTTTGTCATTTATATCACCAAATGTAATTGCATCAGTTGGACAAGAAGAAGAACAAGCAGTTTGTATAGCTTGATCCTGAACGGTAGTACCGTCTATCTTTGCTTCAAGCTTACCATATTGAACTCTTTGAACACACATACTACACTTCTCCATTACCCCTCTAGAACGAACTACAACATCTGGGTTAAGTACCATTCTACCTAAGTCATCTTGCTGAAAGTTCACTTTTGCGAAATCTGGAAAGGCAGGAATATTTAAGTCATCATACTGAAACCAATTGAAACGACGTACTTTATAAGGACAGTTGTTAGCACAATAACGTGTTCCAACACATCTATTATAAGTCGTTTGATTCATACCCTCGTTTGAATGCGTAGTCGCCGCTACTGGGCAAACTGTTTCACAAGGCGCATGATTACAATGCTGACACATAATTGGTTGATAAACAACTGATACATCATCACCACTATCAGATACTTCAGCATCTAAATATGCTTGCTTCGCTGCAAATGCATTTGGCAAATCATCAAAGTCAGTAACTTTTAATTTTTCACCATCTATTTCAATTGTAGAAGAATAATATCTATCAATACGCATCCAGTGCATTTCACGGCTTCTTCTTACTTCATCCTTTCCAACAACTGCAACGTTATTTTCTAGATGACAAGCAGTAACACATGAACCACAACCAATACATAAATTTAAATCTATTGAAAGTCCCCACCTATGTCCTAAGTCAATTGCATGCTCAGCCCATAAATCAAGTTCCTTAGTTGTTTTAGCTTCTCCATAAGCATCAGCAATAATGATTTGCTCATTATAACTTCCTTTACCTTTAGCGTTTCCTCGTTGATCAATAAATGTAGACAATGTAGTCTCATTAACTAATTTCCTACCCATCATTGTATGATGTGTTTGAGTTGTAGCCATCGGATATTCACCTTCAGCAGCGACAATAGTTACATCATTAGAAACAACATTTGAAGTCCAAACATCAAATCCAGTTAATGGAAAAACATTTTGACCAATTGTGTTTTTGGAGTTATCCTCTGTATTATAAAGATCACCTAACCATTCTTCTCTTGTGAAAAGTTCAGTTCCTTTTCTACCATAACCAACAGCAATAGATATTGCGCCAACTGCTTGTCCTGGTTGAGGAACTATAGGTAAGGTCATTGATACACCATTAACTGTAACTGTAGCTAATTTTGCTGGTGACTCTTGACCTATATATAAGAAATCTCTTCTACTATCTTTTGTGTTTTTCTCACCTCCTTTGTCAAATAATTCCATTACATCATCAGGATTCATAGCGATGTAATTGTCATATGTCATTTTAGAGATAGGATCTGGCATTTCATGTAACCAAGGATTGAAAGCCTGATCACCATTACCCATTCCTGTTTTAACGTATAATTCTAATTCTATACCATTCCCTCTAGCCGAAGCTTGTATCACAGCATTAGCTATTAAACTAGAAGTAATACCCGAAGTAACAACTTCCGTTGAGTCAACGTCTTCAGAAATATCTTCATACAGCGCAACATCAGAAACAGATTTGAAACCGTCATGTAATGCATCAATCCAAGCTGACTCAGAACCTAAGAAAGTTTTAGCTGTTCCTTTTACAAAATCTTCATATGAAGTTTTGTTTCCAGACCAATTTAACAATGACTCTTGCCATTGACGAGTTTTGAATAAAGGCGCAATTACTGGTTGAATAAATGTATATTCTCCCTTAGCAGGATTTAATACATCCCATGATTCTAAGTAATGAGAAGATGGTGCTAAATAAGAAGATCCAGATCCTGTTTCATCAATACGATCACCTGTATATACTACAGTTGGAACTTTTGATAAACCTTCATTAAACTTAAATGAACTAGGTGCAACAAAACTTGCGTTTAATCCAACAACGATTAAAGCTTTAATCTTACCTTCGTTCATTTGATCTGCTAATTTCTTAAAAGCAAAATCATTTCCTTTTCTTGTATAAACTTCTTTATCAATATCAATTACTTTAGAAGCATAGTTCCCTAACTTCTCATTAATTGCATTAATAAGAAGTTGAACACCCCCATTATTTGATCCAGATATTACAATAGACTCACCATTAGAAGCTTCCAATGCTTTGACAGCAAGATCTAACTTTCTTTTTAATCCAGGATTTTCAATTGATGCAGATACATTTCCTCCTAATTTAGAATAAACATATTTCACAGCTTCTCCAATTTGAGAAGGTTTTAATGACCCTCTAACGTCTGCAGCAGATCCTGAAATCGAAAGTGAAGTTTCAAACTGGAAGTGTTTACTCATCCAATCTCCTTCTGGTTTCCTTTTTGAAGCGTACCCTTTAGTATACGACAAAGAATCTAACCAAGTAGATAAAAAATCAGCACCAAAACTTACAATAGTTTTAGCCTTATCGAAATTATAAGTAGGTAATACTCTTTTACCGAATGTCTTATTATTAGCGTGTAAAATTCCTGATGCTGAAACAGCATCATAAGAAACATGCTCGAAGCTACCTCCTTGTGCCCCAATAGAAGCAGAAAAACTATCAACGGCTCCTTTTGAAGCAGGTGAAATGATTGTATTAGACAGTAAAACTACTTTTCCGTTATCTTTTACTGCCGACCTTAAATCAGATATAACTTTTTTGTCAAGTACATCCCAGCTAATATTCTTAGCCCATGCAGAACCAAGTTTTCGAGCAGGACCTTTAGCTCTTTTTGAATCGTACAAACCTAATACTGATGAGTTAACTCTTGCGTTAACTGCACCCTTAGTTAAAGGTGCATTTTTATTTCCTTCAATTAAAATAGGACGACCTTCTCTAGTTTTAATTCTGATTGATGAGAAATCAAAACCATCGAAATAAGTAGACGAATAGTAATTTGGTACACCAGGGGTTAAATCTTCCGGTTTATTTAAGAAAGGTATCGATTTAGTTACAGGGGCTTCACATGCCGCTAAAGTTGCAGCAGTAACTGAGAATCCTAAAACTTTTAAGAAATCACGTCTGTTTGTTGCAGATGAATCAGTCTCTTGTTCACCAATAAACTCATCAACTGGAACATACTCAGCGAATTCCTTCTGACTTGAATCAACGAATTCAGAAGTTTGTTCTAACTCCTCAATTCCTTTCCAATATTTTTTATTTTCAGCCATAGCTTAAAGTATTGTAGCGCTATTGTTTTGTTAATTAACTTATATGATTAATAGTGACATTTTGCACACTCTAATCCACCAATCTTTTCAACTGTAAAGTCGAATTTTTCTTGATGTTTGTAAGCTTCTTTAAATTCATCATGCATTTTCTCGTAATAACCATTAGGCTTACCAGAAAACTTCATTGTCTCATTAATTTCCTTCGTTCTGTGACATTCGATACACCACCCCATAGTAAGTGGAGCGTGCTGCTCAGCTGTAGTAACGTTTTCAACATCACCATGACACTCTTTACAATCAACATTACCAACAACAACATGTTGTTGGTGATTGAAGTAAACAAAATCTTGTAAATTGTGAACCTTAACCCATTCAATTGGATTTCCCTTTCCAGTTTGCTCATCATAATAAACGATATTTCCAGAATCATCAACCACTTTATTTCCGTCCCTCACTTCAAAATAAGCTCCTTTAGCAGCATCAAAATTTACAGCATCATATATTTTTTGAATTTCCTCAGAAGAAACTTCACAATTCTCTTTATCCTTAACAACAGAGTGACAATTCATACAAACGTTAGCAGAAGGAATCAAAGCATGCTTACCTTCAATAGTTCCGGAGTGACAATATTTACAATCAATCTCATTTTGTTTTGCATGAATATCATGACGGAACTCAATTGGTTGAGCTGGCTTGTAGTTCACTACTTCTATGTCACCGTAACCATTACCTCCAAATATTCCAATTCCTGATAACGTGTCCCATCCAGAAGAAAGAAGACCACCAACAATAAATAATACAATTAATCCAAACTTGATTTTTTGAGTAGCAGCAAATTTCCCTATTGCTTCCCAAAATGTTAAAGGCTCTTCTAGTGCTTCACCGTTCTTTAACGCTGCTGCATTTTTCAGAGATCTGTTTATACCCGTGAAGGCAACAATAATTAATAGTGATATTGCGATAATTACTAAAACCGTGTATAAATTAGATTCTTCTTTTTGTTTTATTACAGGAATACACGGTAACAATTCGCTAACAACGGGACCTACAACGGGAGCATATGTTCCAATATACTCAACAACGTCATCTAATTCCTTTTCTGAGAAATAAGCAAAACCAGTCATTGATTTCCCTCCCCATGCATCAAATATTTTATTAGCGTATGCGTCTCCGCTGGCTCTTAAGGCAGCGTTATCTTTTATCCAAAGCTTCAACCATCCTTTACTGGGAGCCCTTGTTCCATCAAGTATACCCATTAATGCTGGCCCAGTAACATCTTTTGTCATATTATGACAAGAAGCACATTTAGCTTTGAAAATCCCTTCTCCAGCAGTTGCATCTCCTTGAGCAGAGACTGTTGTTGTAAACATTAAAAAAAGCACTGGTAATACAACCGACGAGATTTTTCCTAGAGTATGTATAAATTGTTTCATCAATTTCGTATTTTTTTGTCTCTCAATTAAAGCCACTTTGGACATTGACTCAAAAATACGACAAAACGCAATGAATCCCTTTGATTTTAGAAGGTTTTCCGTTAAAAAAATATAATTTAGAATAATTCTAAATAAAGAATTTAACCACCTAAAAAACATGTAAACAACTGGTAAACAAACAACAGCAACAGTTTGTTTAATGTCACGAAACTGTCATTATACTAATTTATCATTGTTAACCTTTCTTAAATCCAAACAATAAAAAAGCTGAGAAGTTAAATAATAAATGAACATTTATTATTTAACTTCTCAGCTTAAAACAGTAGTAAATAAACAATATTATTTACTACTATCTTCTGAGTTTAGATCAATCATATCATCACAATCCACCATCATTGTTGTATCAATATAATCAGGAACAATAAAGACAAATGGAAAATCTTTTTCAATTAACCTTTTTATTCCTTCTGCTTCAAATCTAGTTCTGCAGTTTCCTGTTCTAACTTTCAGAGAAGGTGGCTGCCAGAGCTTATAAACTGCTAGATCTGGATAAGCAATTAGGAATTGATTATAATATTTATCTGCCTTATCCTTACAGCTACCACCTGAACAAGAAAAAACTTGAACTCTATATCCTTTAATCAGTTTAGGACAGTTTTCTTTATTAATTAGTTTTTGTATTTTTCGGACTGCATTAAAATATGAATCTTCATATATTTTGAGAGTCCCTGGTACTACAATTTTAGTTTCTGTACATACTACGATAGTATCTTTTTCAATTGCCAAAGAATCAGTCTGGGAATATCCATAAGTCGTAAAGAACAAAACGAAACAAAGAAAAAATAATTTCATACTTACAATTTAAAAAAAACAAAACAGATTTTATACCAAAAAAGCTCCGTTAACAACGGAGCTTTTAATTTTAGTTTTTCTTTAATGTTTGCTTAACCTCAAACTCTTCGTATGCTTCAAGAACATCCCCAACTCTAAGATCATTAAAGTTTTTCAAGCTCAATCCACACTCAAAGCCGAACTTCACTTCTTTCACATCATCCTTGAATCGTTTCAATGCAGAAAGTTCACCAGTCCAAGATATAATACCATCTCTTACAATACGTATTTTAGAAGATCTAGCGACTGTTCCATCAAGTACGTAACAACCTGCTACTGTACCTACTTTAGAAATTTTAAACGTTTCACGAACTTCAATATTAGAAACAATCTTCTCTTCGATTTTAGGTTTTAACATACCTTCCATTGCATCTTCTAATTCTTCGATAGCTTGGTAGATAATGGAATATAATCTAATATCGATAGCTTCTTGTTCAGCTAACTTCCTTGCTACAACTGAAGGACGGACTTGGAAACCAATAATAATTGCATCAGAAGCCGCAGCTAATAAAACATCAGATTCAGAAATCTGTCCAACAGATTTATGAATTATTTTAATTTGTATTTGTTCCGTAGATAATTTCAATAATGAATCTGATAACGCTTCGATCGAACCGTCAACATCTCCTTTAACAATTACATTAAGCTCTTGGAAATCACCAATTGCAATACGTCTTCCAATTTCTTCAAGACTAATATGCTTAGTAGCTCTAATTCCTTGTTCTCTCTGAATTTGCATTCTTTTAATAGAAATATCTTTAGCTTCTTTCTCTTCAGACATCGCATTAAATATATCTCCCGCTTGTGGAGCTCCATTTAATCCAAGTAATTTAACAGGAGTAGATGGTCCAGCAGAAGTTACACGAGCACCATGCTCATTCGTCATTGCCTTAACTCTACCATAATAACAACCAGCAACTATAATACTACCTATTGTTAATGTACCTGTTTGAACTAATAATGTAGACACATAACCTCTACCTTTATCTAATTCTGATTCGATGATAGTACCTTGCGCAAGCCTTTCTGGATTTGCTTGAAGTTCCATCATTTCACTTTCTAGTAAAACTTTCTCAAGTAATTCATCGATACCAATACCCTTCTTTGCAGAAATTTCTTGACATTGGTATTTACCTCCCCATTCTTCAACAAGGATATTCATTTGAGATAATTCTTCTTTTATCTTATCAGGGTTTGCTCCTGGCTTATCAATCTTATTAATCGCAAAAACCATTGGAACACCAGCAGCTTGAGCATGATTAATAGCGTCTTTCGTTTGAGGCATTACGTTATCATCTGCTGCAACAATAATAATTGCAATATCAGTAACTTTCGCCCCACGAGCTCTCATAGCTGTAAATGCTTCGTGACCTGGTGTATCAAGGAACGTAACTTTCTGTCCACTATCAACTTTAACGGAATAAGCACCAATATGCTGTGTTATCCCCCCAGCTTCACCATCAGCAATATTTGCTTTTCTGATATGATCAAGTAAAGAGGTTTTTCCATGATCAACATGTCCCATTACTGTAACAATAGGAGCTCTATGTATAAGATCTTCTGGAGCATCAACAATTTCTGCAACTTGAGATTGATCTTCAGCAGAAATAAACTCTACTTCAAATCCAAACTCTTCAGTAATCATTTGAATCGTATCAGCATCTAAACGTTGATTTATAGAAACGAAAAGATCAAGCGACATGCATGCAGAGATAATATCATTTACAGAAACATCCATCATTACTGATAATTCATTTGCCGAAACAAACTCAGTAACTTTCAAGATTCCTTTTTCAACTTCAGCTTGTTCAGCTTCTTCAGCAGCTCTTCGAGCATGCTCATCTCTTTTGTTCCTACGCTGTTTTGCAGACTGATTCTTTCTTTTTCCACCACTCAAACGAGCAAGTGTTTCAGAAATTTGCTTCTTAACTTGTTCTTCAGTTAATTCAGCTTTCGGTTCATTCCTTCCACCTCTCACAGGACCTCCTGGCCCTCTTCTCGGACCTCCCGGACCTCTAGCAACGCCTCCCGGACCTCTTCTTGGTGGACCACCAGTACCTTTACCACTTTGTCCAGGGACAAATTTTGCACCTGGACTTACAACAGGATCTTTTCTAATTCTCTTTCTTTTTCTTCTTGTCTCTCCTCTCTCAGAACTCGCAACAGGCTTTTTCTTTGGTCTCTCTACAGGCAATTCAATCTTACCTAATACCTTAGGACCTTCCAATTTCTTTGCAACTGCTTTAATAACTTCAACTTCCTTTTTTACTTTAGGAACTTCAACCTTATCGTCTTTAGGCATCACCTTTTCTTCCTTGATAACATCCTTTTTTACTTCAACTTTTTGCTCAGGAGCTTTAGAGGCAACTTTAGGTTTTTCTTCCTTTTTAGCTACTGGTTTCTTGGCTTCAGGTTTTTTGTTTCTTGGCTTTTGTTCACCAAGATCAATTTTACCTAATACTTTCAGACCACCTCTAGCGACCTCAACATGCTTAATAGTTTCCGTTTTTGGAATCTCAACTTTAACTTCAGGAGTTTTAACCTCTGCAATTTTTGGAGTTTCAACAGGCTTATCCACATCAACTTTCGGAGCTTCAACTGGTTTTTCAACCGGTTTAACCGCCTCAGTTTTTGGAGCTATGGGTTCAATCACAACTTTCACCTCTTCAACAATCGGTTCAATTGAAATCGTCTCCTTCTTTACGCGTTTAACTTCAATTTTTGAAGATATTTCTTTCGCTTTTTTATCCTTCTGAAATTCGCCCACAAGCGCATTATACATTTCAGGCGAAATCTTGGCATTTGTGTTAGATTCTACCTCAAACCCTTTATCAGTTAAAAAGTCCACAACAGTGCTTAACCCAAGGTTAAACTCACTTGTAACTTTACTTAATCTTTTTGGTTTACCAGCCATAATTATCAAACTATCAATAGTTCAGTACGTGTAAAAATACACGTTCACAATATTATTAATTCATCTTAATCCTCAAACTCATCCTTCAGAATCGATACAACATTGTTGATCGTTTCCTCTTCAAGATCTGTTCTTCTCATAAGTTCTTCAACAGAAATATTTATTACACTTCTAGCTGTATCACAACCAATAGCTTTTAACTCTTTTAGAACCCATGCCTCAATCTCATCAGAGAATTCGTTCAGACTTACGTCATCAACTTCCTCATCTGAATCTCTATATACATCAATTTCGTAATCAGTAAGTTTCCCAGCTAATTTGATATTAAATCCGCCTTTTCCTATCGCCAAAGAAACTTGATCAGGCTTCAAGTAAACCTCTGCTTTTCCAGTTTCTTTATTTAGAGTGATAGATGTAATTTTCGCAGGACTTAATGCTCTAGAAATAAATAATGAATCATTTCCTGAAAAATTAATTACATCAATATTTTCATTTCCTAATTCACGAACAATTCCATGGATACGAGAACCTTTCATTCCAACACATGCTCCAACAGGGTCAATTCTTTCATCATAAGACTCAACAGCAACCTTTGCTCTTTCACCTGGAACACGAACGATTTTCTTAATAGTTATTAAACCATCAAAAACTTCAGGAACTTCAGCTTCAAATAAACGCTCTAAGAAAACAGATGAAGTTCTAGAAAGAACAATAGACGGATTATTATTTCTCATCTCTACTCTTAAAACAACAGCCCTAACATTATCTCCCTTTTTAAAGTAATCAGTTGGGATTTGTTCTGTTTTAGGAAGAATTAATTCATTCTCGTCATCATCTAAAATTAAGATTTCTCTTTTCCAAACTTGATAAACTTCTCCAGTTACAATTGTCCCTACCTTCTCTTTGTATGTCTCGTAAAGATCTTCTTTTTCAATGTCAAGAACTTTTGAAATCAAATTCTGTCTTACAGAAAGTACAGCTCTACGACCAAAATCTAAAAGCTTAACTTCTTCAGAAACTTCTTCACCCACTTCAAAATCAGGTTCGATTTTAATTGCATCAGGGTAAGAAATCTCCCTGTTTTCATCTTCAACTTCTCCAACCTCTACAATAGTACGGTTTCTCCAAACTTCTAAATCTCCTTTATCAATATTAATAATAAAGTCATAATTATCATCTGAACCATATTTTTTCTGAATCATGCCTCTAAAAACATCTTCTAAGATTTTCATCATCGTTTCACGATCGATGTTCTTAAATTCTTTAAATTCCTGAAATGATTCTATCAATCCAACTGTTTCCATCTTAATTATTATTTAAAGGAAATTATAATTTTAGTTTCTTTTATCTCTCTACTATTATCCTCATGTTTGAAAAAATATTTTTCAACTTGAGTAATCAATTCTTTTTTCTTTCGACCTTCAATTCTAACTTTCTCCTCATATTCAATAACCAATTCTTCATCATTTACTAATGACAAAGTCCCTTCATGCTTGTGTCCATCCATTGTAATAATCTTTACAGATCTTCCAATGTTTTTTTCATATTGCTGTTGCACCTTAAAAGGCATATCCAGTCCAGCTGAAGAAACTTGCAGTTCAAAATCGGCCTCTTCTCTATCCAAACTCTGTTCAACTGCTTTACTTACGTCAACACAATCATTAATCGCAACACCATTAAATCCGTCAATTAAAACAGAAATCTTATTTCCTGAAGCAACCTGAATATCAACAACAAATAACTCCGTTCCTTCTATTCTTGCATCGACAAGTTCCTTTATTTTAGCTTCTAAAATCATATACTTAATAAAAGAGGGGACTTAAGTCCCCTCTAATTCTCAATGTTTTATAAGGGACAAATGTAGTGATATTAATTCAATAATGAAAAAGTGTAGCGGAAAAATTAAAAAGCACTCCTAAAAGAAGTCTCTTTTTCAGGACAAAACATGTAATATATGTAGATAATTATTTCATTGAAGAACATCAGAAAAAAGGCTTCCCTGAATATTGTAGACAAAAAAAGCTCATCAAAACGATGAGCTTTTTAGCCAGTTACCTCACGGGGATTCGAACCCAGACTAACAGTACCAAAAACTGTGGTGCTACCATTACACC
>Ga0138260_10896145_pt1 | contig 12479 bp, 19 predicted proteins | sample RNAB_220151111_FD_105235 | JGI IMG/M metagenome (GOLD analysis project Ga0138260, IMG submission 105235) | Metatranscriptomics of polar marine prokaryotic and eukaryotic communities from Palmer Station, Antarctica after 24hr light incubation -... | ecosystem: Environmental > Aquatic > Marine >... | reverse complement strand
TCTTTTAAGCAAGAAAAGATGATTTTAAGAAATAGAACAAAAATATAAGCGATGCTTCACCAGCTCCTGGTGATAGCACTTATGATTTCAATGTATTCTCCAGGTGCATAAGCAGCTTCAGCTGATGCCGTAGGAACGATCTACGGCATAGGATACAGGGAGATAGAACGAGAAGTTGATCAGGATTCGGCGTTCAGCTCAACGAAAGCAAAGGGTATCAAGTATGCATCTTACGCCGGAGGTACTGCGATATATGTCAGAGCAGATGCATTGGCGCATGTGCCAGAAGCGAATAGGATATCATTGTATTCATATGAGCTGAAACGGACTCTTGAGGCGCCGCCTTTGAGCGAAGACGACTCCTTTAATTCAAATACTGCTCAAGGACTTCTCGCGTATAGGCTTCCAGCGGTCAGGGAGCTTCTTGGAGTGCCTCAGCGGGTGATAGACAGCTATTTGACCTTGAGCTTCTGGCTGACCGTTCAGTCACCCTCAGGCAAGGACGGCAAAATGCAGACTCTTGCATGCGGCGGGAACCCATTAAGCCGAAGCACCGCGTGCCGTATATAATACCGAATGGCAAGTACCCCAGTCCTCTACGATCTTAGACCTCCTGTCGTGTACAGAGGCTCATCGACGCAATGGTGGTTTGATCCAAAAGCTGTAGGTCAATACAATGATATAGAGGCAGGGGATGCGCCCCTTGTGAACTCCAAAATCGATGGCTCATTGGTCCAGTTTGGCGCTGAGGTGACCGACGATTATTCATTTGGCCACTATAATAGGAACTGGTTCCCAACCACGATTGGAGACCAGCCGATCTCGAACTCTTCGCTGCCAACGATGGAATGGTTTACCGGCGCAAATTCAGAGATTCCTGAAGAGATTTGGCATTGCTCGTACGATAATGAGACATGCTACCGGGCCAAGACTGTGCCTGTCATTTATGACATAAGTGCAGATTCTGGATTCTCATCCGGAGGGCAGGACTTGCTGATAAGGGGATATGGATTTGGTACAGGTTCAGTGTAGGTCACAGTGGACGGTGTCGAGTGCAAAGTCCTGACTACTTAGGAGAACTCCATCACGTGCTAGACCCAGAGCCGAGCGACCGCCTCCGATCCGAAAGATGCCTATCAAGGAGCACATGGACTTAGAAGGACGCTGCTAAGAGCAGTTGCCAAGAAAAGCTGGGTTTCGACGAACGATATGGACAAATTGCTTGCATCACCATCGACGTTGGAAAGTTCAAAAGCAAGAATTGAAGAAGAGAAGAAGGACGGCCTCGAGAGAAGCGAACACCTCGCTCTGTCTCTTGAGGGACCTGCAGGGCTTGGTGATACCTACGGGCAACTTTTCCAGGGATGGTTTGTTCCTCCTGCCACGACTCGGTACCGCTTTTATATGGCTTGTGACGATTTCTGCAAGCTCTCCTTGGCATCCACTCCAGACAACAGCAGCCTCGATGCTCTTGAAGTATTACTGGATGAAGATAAGTGGTCAGCTAGAGATATGAAATATTGGAAGAACGACAGCGAAACAAGAGTCTCGGCTTGGAAGTCGCTAAAGAAAGGAGAGCATTACCACATTGCAGCCACACACGGTCAATACGGAGGAGGAGAGCATATGGCTGTGGCCGTTGAAATCGAATAAACGGCAATGAAAGGGCATTATCATTCTATGAGGGAAGTATAACACATCGCCATCCACGCTGACCAGAATAAGGATACCACCAGGGTGACAGTGACGAACCTTGACGATGGCCAATATGTGCTAAGTTTCCAAAATCCTACCACGCTGGCGTTTATTCAGAGCGGGTTTATCAGCGCATAAGCATCAGCAGGGGACTTCAAGAAGGCTGTTAAGCAGTATTATAGAGATACTCATAGGAGTTATATTACAGTGACGAGGAAAAGCTACGATGCGAGTGGCAAAATGGTAGAAGACGACAAGAAGGCAGTCGTTGTCAAGAGGGTTTACGAGATTGCACTGAAGAAGTTGATAACCGGAGTCTCAGCGTCAAATATCCAAGTTGCGAAAACAAGCACGAAAGCAAATGTCTAGATAGAGCTACCTGACGTAGTCCAGAGATCGTCTCCGCCAGTTACAGGTAGCTTCAAAGTAAAGTGCATCGACTCTGAGGGCGCAGTTTCATATACCAAGGACAAAGGCTTTGGAGATTATTACATTTGGGTCAACTAGGCAATCATGGAACAGTGTTCAGGCTTCTTTGATAAGATGGAAGTGTTTGGTGATGATTCTGAGAGATATTCATATGGTTCTTCAGGTAGAGGCCTGTATCTCGAATTTCTAGGATTGAATGCTGATCCAGGGTAATTTGAGTTTGTCAACAGCGACGCAGATCCTTTAACAGGGGATAACATCAAATTCGTGGCGGAAACCATCCAACCATACAGTACCAATTTATTTTATGATCCTATCCCTTATGAAATGCTGAAGACGTTTGAGACAAAGCCGTAGGTATTGGTCACAGTTGAGGGGCTTCAAGCAGCCTGCCATAACTTGACTTGCGGCTACACCTATATCGAGTCTGAGAGTGAGATACAGTCATATGTATATGAGCCTCTCAAGAAAACAATCAAGCTCAAAGGAGTGAGCTTGCCGAAGTTCGCAGAGATCTCATCGGTAAGTTTCGCCGAGGTGGAGTGCCTCATTGATGAGTCCACTAGCACCGACTCTCAACTTCAATGCTCTTTACAGGGAAATCCTACATGTGGAGATCATGTACCAGTTCTAAAGACCAAGTTCGGCGCCATAAAGAGCGTGTCCAAGCTGCCTCTGACCACCATCACATGCACAGCGACTTCTGCTGCTCCTTCTGCTGATCTCAACATTCTTGGAAATCAGAAAATCATAATCAAGGGCACGAATTTCCCGCAGAACTTGCTAGCAACCTCTGTGAATCCTGCTCCCACTCTCTCTTTGGCCTTCACCGATGCTGCTCAAACAGCTTGCACCCCCTTATCCACAAGTACCGACGCCATCACTTGCACCACTGAGCCATTCAAGACAGCAAGTCAAGATGAGGCACTCAACATCAAGATGCTCATTAATGGGCAAGAGGTAGCAAATACATTATCCTTCAAAGTCGAGCAGGTCGGCTCCCTGAAAGCAACTGGACTGACGCCAGCGTCGGTGTCACCAGTTTTGAAAACCAAGATTACGATACAACTGGCCAACACGGGCTCGGCAGAGCTTAATAAGGCAGACTTCGAAGTGTATGCAAGCAGGGTTTCTGCTGGCAAAGGAGCAGAGGCTCTAGTGAAGAGGCTGAATGTTCTTGCTGTGGATGAGACAAGCAAAACGGTTGATGTCATGTTTGGTGGCGCACCAAGTGGACTTTATGCAGTATCTATTAGACATGGGAAGCATGGCCTAATTGAGACATCTAGCCTCGAGCTCACTGTTGGCTCAACTGTCACGGCAATTTCGCCCAATGTTGGTTCGATATATGGTGGCACCTTGATCACGATAACGGGAACCAACTTTGGCACGAAGAAAACCGACAACCCAGTACAGCTTTCTTTCCATGGAGGTGTTGGATCAATAGATTGCTTTGTCATTTCAACAACTTCAACGCAAATCACTTGCAGAGTGGGTGACGGCTTGACCAGGAAGGACAAGGAGAAAGCAACCTTGGTCACGTTTTTGAAAACATCCGAGGAGGCTAGCTGTTCTCCGAGCATCTGTGGATATACCTTCACCTCAGCAGTGCCAACAGTCACTGCGATGAGCTCTCAATTTGATGCTGCATCCGGCACACAAGAAGTCGTCGTTGCTGGTACTGGCTTTAGCGGAGATATTTCATCAACTGAGCTATGGGTTAGCACATAGAAGCAAGTCACGAAATCAAAGTCGGCCACGGAGGCTGTGTTTACGCTGACGAATGTCACCAGTCTAGAACTGATAGATATAAGGATATACTTTGATGATGGAGCGCCTGCAGGAGGAGCCGTTGTGGCGTAAGGGCTCACTATAACTCCAACATTCACCTCTCTTGATACGAATGAAGGATCTTTCGCAGGCTCCCTGATAACAGCTAGAGCTCCTGGAGTAGGAGTTGATACGGCGGATGTGGATCTAGTCATCTCTTGCACGAGGGGAAGATGCAGCTCCATCTGTGAATCCGTCATGATCGAGGAGTACGGCTTCATCAAATGCCAAACGAAAGCGAAAACCATTGCCGCAGCAACGCCAGTGCTGCTGCAGATTGGAAAGAGAAGCCCAAAGGTAATTGCTTGCTCAAACACAGACAAGACAAAATGCCAATATGAGCAATCAAAGACGGGAAACTTCCCGATTGTGACAGCCGTCTCCAAGTCTGCGCAAACCTTGAGCTTTAGTGGAAGCAATTTCTTCACTTCTGGTTATACAGCCGTCGCAAAATATTGTGGTGCAACTGCCGACAGCGTCAGCATTGACTCTGCGACCCAAGTTACGGCAACCTGGACGAAAGGTGTGCCACCATGCCAGACATCAGCAGCATCAGTGGCTGGGACTGGAGGATCTGACGCCGATGACTCTGATTAATCCGAATCCGATCCGAAAACAATACCATCTCTCAATTTCGAGCAAAAAAGCTCTGGTATCGTTTACAGCGCCCAGGTCAAAGCCAAGGTAGATAATCCTCAGCCTGCAAGCAATAGTATGCCTGCATATTAATGCTCATTTGCTGGAGGATGCCTCTATGACGTCGAGATGCAGGGACTCGCCACGTCGCTCAAAGCGAACCCATTGACGAATTACATTACCGTCTGTGATAACGAGTGCATCTACTCTGACGCTGATTCAACTCTAAGCAAGGCCAAGTGTCGACTTCCAGCTATTTCTACAGTTTATTCAAACGCATAATTCAAAATTGAGGAGTCTCACGTGCTCAACACCAAACAATACTTTGGGACGGCACCAGCTGAAGCAGCCAATCTCTTCGATGGCAATTTAATGACCGCGTCCCAAAACTCCCAGGAGGATTGCGTAGCTGGTATGGCATTCAAAGCTGATTATGTGGGAATACTGAGCAAGATGAAATACTTCCTAGGGAACGATATAAGGGTGGACACTTATGCAGGTAACCTCAAATTTCAGGGATCGAATGACAATCAAACATATTAGGATCTGTACACTGCTGACGAGAATGTGCACTCAGGATGGAACTACATTGCCTGGTCTGATGCAAAAGAGCAGCCCAAGTACCGATATTATAGGTTCAAAGGCAGCGAAGCCGGTGCATGTGTGATAAACGAGGTGGAGTTGTGGGGAGTCAGCACCATCGATAGTGCTGCGAGCAGCTATGAATGCAAGGCGGAACTCATCCTTGATGGTGTGGCTACGAAGGACAAGTTGAAGTCGGCCAGCTTCCAGAAGGCTAAGACGCCTTATTTGGAGAAGATGAGCCCACGGTATGGCTCAGTTGCAGGCGGCGATGTCATAACATTTTCGGGCTCCAATTTTGTGTCCGGTTAGCTCTCTGACTATAAGATTGTGATGGATGGCATCCTTTGCCCTGTCTTCAGCGCAACCGCTACCGAGTTTAAGTGTAAAACTCGGCCAAGACCCGGTCTGGTGCCTTCATCCATGGAGATCTTCATACTTGGGCGCGGCTATGTGCCACTCCAAGGCCGGAAGTTTATCTACACGAATTTATGGAGCAGCGAGGCGACGTGGGGAGGAGAGTTCGCTCCAACCGAGATGGAGACAGTCCTCATTCCAGCAGGACTGAACTTGCTCGTTGATATTGATGCGACTCCACTGCTCTTTGCAGTTATTGTCGAAGGATCCTTGATTCTTGCTCCAGATGCAGATCCAAATCACCATCGTACTTTTGATGCCCATTATATTTTTGTGAGGAATGGAACCTTAGAAGTCGGAACTGAGGAGTATCCTTACACCTCGAAGATCACTATAACTATGCATGGCAATATTACGAGCCCATACATTCCAACATACGGCAACAAGGTCATAGGAGTAAGATATGGAACCCTGGATATGCATGGAATCAAGAGGACGCCTACCTGGACCTCTTTGGAGAGCACAGCAAAAGCAAACTCGAATACGATCACTTTATAAGAAGCTGTTGATTGGCAAGTCGGCGAAGAGATTGTAATAGCACCAACGAGCTTCGAAGCAGAGGAAGCAGAGAAGAGAATGATCAAACAAATCGACAACTCAAATCCAAGTAAGCCAATCATCACTCTCGATTCTGCGCTCAAGTTCAAACATTTTGCTGAAACTCAAACTTTTGGAGATGAGGATTAGGATTCTATCGATATGAGAGCAGAGGTTGGTTTGCTTTCTAGAAATGTTATATTCAGAGGAGATCCAGAAACTTCAGCACAAAATCAGTATGGAGCCATGATTTTCCTGCACTCGGTGGGCGATGATTCTCTGACAGCTAGAATTGAGCATATCGAAGTGACTGACGCAGGATAAGCCTTCAAGCTTGGGAGATATCCAATTCACTACCACATGATTGGCACCGTCCATAGCTCTTACGTAGTCGGAAATGCTGTCCACCAGACCTACAATCGAGCATTTACAATGCATGGAGTCAGTTACTTGAGGCTCACGGACAACGTTGTTTATAATTCAAAAGGTCACAGCGTTTTCATCGAAGATGCCATTGAAAGGAAGAACTAAATCAAGAGGAATTTGGTGATGGCAACCAAGAGCTCGCAGAGCTTATTGAACACTGATCAAACACCAGCCAGCTTCTGGATCACGCATCCAGACAACGACTTCGTCGATAATCACGCAGCTGGCTCAGCCCGGTACGGATACTGGTATGACTTGCAAGTTCATTCAACTGGTCCGTCAGCAAACCCAGCAATTTGTCCTGAAAACACCAGAGTTGGAACGTTCAGAGGGAACCATGCGCACTCAAACGGAAGATATGGATTGAGAATATTCCATAATATGCTGCCAAGAAAGTTCCCATGTAAGCCAATTGTTTTTGACAGCGCACGACCTGGCGACCCATTTTGGCAAAATCCTTTAATCACTGCCAGTTTCCACGATTTGACGAGTTGGAAAAACGGAAGGAATGGCGCAATAGCAGAGAAAGTTGCAGATGTAAGGTTCTACAATTTCAAGACTGCTGACAATATCCTTGCGGGGATGGAATTTTCTCTCACCGAGGCAGCTGATAACATGGCTCAAATCAATGGAGGCCTTGTCATCGGAAGATCAGCAAACACCGAACCACGACTCGATCAAGCCAGCCCCCATGGAATCATCACACCAAGGAGTGAAAACTTTACTGTTTCTGGAGTGAGATTTTATAATTACAATTGGGCAGATGCAGCTGCGCTAGGATCTTGCTCGCATTGCTTCCATCCAGCATCAACAGACTCTGGAGCAAGGACTGTGACCTTCAGCAGCTTATATTTTGATGAAACCGTCACCAAGAGAATAAGATATCAATTTCCACATTTGGCTATTTACTTCGATAAGGATGGCTCCCTCACAGAGAGAGGACCAAAGACCTGGGCGACGCCGTATCTGAAGCAACATGAACTACCTGAATGCGTCACGAATTTGACGATGTTTGATGGAGTGTTATGCGATGCAACGGTATAGGTAAGGAGGCTATCCTTCAACAACTTTGAGCCTGATCGGCTGGAAGGAATGGAGATGTTCGTGCTTCGGTACGACGATACAATTCTGGCTGCACAAGCCAACGTAACAGCATACGAGCTGGATAGAGCCAATTATGGTAAGATCTTTTTCAAGCCTAAAAGAGATCCAAAGAATTCATGGACGTTCCCGGTTGTTACTGGACATAAATATAAAGTTCATTGGGCCAATACTGGAGTAGACTTTGACAGAATGCAAATTGATTAATCAGAGAGGTGGCAACCTACTGATTCAGCTGTTTACTTGGTCATGAATTACACTGATGTGAGAGCTCTGATGAAGGTGACTGCAGGTGGAGTCGAAGTCCCTTCTGGATCGCTGCCTTCGTCAGATGTGACGGACACGAAGCTCCAGAATGGCCAGAATGTGCTTTATAATACATATAAGAGAGAGTTTCATCTCGCTATCAATGCCAAGCCAGATCCTTAGTACGATTGCCAAGCACCTCCATCAGTAGGAAGTGGCACTTGCACTGAATTCGAATCACTCGGAACGCAAATTGCAGGTGGCAGCTACACCGCTGCCACATGCAATCTTGAGTGCCTTAAGGATGATGATTGCGTCAACTTTGTGGTCGGAAAAGCAGGAAGCTCAAAGGCAGGTCAATGCTATACCTTGGAGAAAGGATGCTCTCCTTCCATAGCCGCACAGGATTGGCTCATGTACTCGAGGATAGAATGCAAAAGCAGTTCGATTGTTCTCGTCGGTTAGAGGTGCATCGGCCCATGTATGGACGCAGTAGTATCAGGAGTTCCGATCGAAAAGACGCCGAGATATTGGAGCAAAGCGGCAAGCTGGACATCGAAAAAGGTCCCAATAGCAGGTGAAGATGTCGTGATCGAACCAGGCTGGAACATGATGCTCGATATTGCGGATACTCCAATTTTCAGAATGCTCACCATCAATGGTAGATTGACTTTCCAAAACGACATGGACGTTCATCTGCATGCAAAACACATTTTCGTGAGAGCTGGAGAATTGATTATTGGCAGCCAAGCAGCACCTTATGAGCAAAATGCTCAGATCACGCTGCATGGAGCGAAGGAGGCAGAAGCTATTGTCTACGACAACGCGATTGAAGCAGGGAACAAACTCATTGCCAACGTTGGCTTGGTTTCGATGTATGGTAAACCGAGAAAGCAAAAGATGACTCGGTTGCTCAAAGAAACACGTAAAGGGGATCGATCAATAATGGTTGAGCCTGGCCTGGACTTCGTGGCTGGAGACAGGATTGCTCTTGCAGCAACCTCATATGACGCGCTGGCCTCAGACCAGGGCTTCGTGGCGAGTTATGACAGCTCCTCTGGGAAGCTGAATTTGAAATCTCCCTTGAACCACTACCATTGGGGAGCAGCAGAGTCCACAGGTCCCAACTACAATCAAGTTGACATGCGAGGAGAGGTAATGCTCCTCTCAAGAAACATCAAAATCGTCGGCGAGGACATCGAGGCTTGGGGTGGCCAAATTGTGGTCAGCAGCATCATCGAAGCAGATTTGACTTACAGGCACGGACAGCTGCTCCTGGACAATGTGGAAGTTTACAATTGTTCACAAGCCAACACAGCCAAGGCAGCAGTGAGATTCGAAGGAGTCACTGCCAAGTCAAGTTCCATCACAAACAGCGTCATTCACAATGGCTTAGGCTGGGGCGTCAGCATCACCTCTGCAGCAAACGTCGTGATGAGAAACAACGTGATATTCAGCTTCAAGCCTTTTGGTGTCAGCATGCTCACCGTATCGAATATCACCTTCGATGACAATATTGTTGCTCATGTTTCTGAACGAGACATCGATAAGAAAAATAAATATGTGGAGAAGAGGGCTGGCGTTGCCATCTGCTCACAGGTAGCAGGAAATAACTGCAGAGATACGCACGTGACGAACAACATCGTCGCTGGCGCTGCCTATGCAGGATATACTGCAATGGGTCACGACTGTGGCGATTACAGCGGCGACTAGTTCAAAAACAATATCGCTCATTCAATCCGAGGACTTAAAGGCGGTGCAGGAGCAATCATCTACCCAGACCCCTCGAGACCTGCTCAGGCTACCAGTTGCTATGAAGGCTCATATTTCACAGCATACAAGTGCCTCAGGCAGGGAGTCACGAGCTACTCGAGAGCAACCTCGGTCAGATACTCATTCATGACAAGTATAGATAATGCTCTTGGCTTTGGCATGCAGGCTGCTTCGGGTGAAGGACCTCAGGACTACGCAACACTGACAATGGAGTTCAACGACAACAAGGTCTATGGCGAAACTGCGAGCTCCGACTGTCCAGACGGAGACAACGACTTCTGCATCAAGGTCGAAAAGATGGGCCTATTCCCTCCAATAGTCAGCATTGGCGGCAAGAGCCTGCATCCAACAAACCCATCATCGCTACCATATGAGAAGATTATGAGCGACAGTGGTTGGGGAGGAAAGACTATTCTAAAGCGAAACGAGTTCATCGGCTTCAAGTCACGAACAGCGCTTGGTAAGCGCAGCTCAGTGTTTGGCAGCGCTGAGTACCAAGCAGACTATACTCCGATGCTTCAGTTTTCTGAGACCAAGTTCACAGATATCGACAAGGATGCCCTCGTGGCCTTCAAGACTCCACCACAAGCTTGGGCTGTCATTGATGACTGTGGCGAATTCCCGTGCACTGGCCCACTCAATGTCCTCTATTCATTCAAGGAGTCAACATGGACTCCCGCAGCTCCAAGTGCTCTGAGTGGTGGTGGTGTCAACTTCCAGCTCATCGCGAATAATCCGGGCTTGGCGCCATATGTTGCCGGCTGCTCCAGTGCGCCCCAGTCAAATGCATACTATTGCGAGGCGAAGAGTCTTGGAATCCTGCTGTTCGGTAGCCTGGACGAGGATAGGAAGGATAGAATGGTCGCTCCTGTCCATGTCGTGCAACAGGGCTCGAGCATCAACGTCAAGCTCAACGCGATGATGGACCACGGCTGGGATGGCTTCTACACAAGTCAGAAAAGATCTCAAAGGTTCCCTTCGATAATTGATGCTACCCCAAACAGCACTTACGACATCACATACACAGGCACGCCACCGAACAGTCAACTTTTCAAGCTCGATCACCAGGACGGGGTAGGCATGATGCTCAGGATTGCTTACCCAGCAGCAGGCTCCTACGCAGTCACGGTCAACGAGCAGCTGGTCCCAATGAATGAATGGGACGACGCTCTGAAGAACTTCAAGCCCGTAGCTCGCTCAAAATGTGGTGAGAATAGATTCCTAGCAATCAAAAATATCCTCGAGGTCTATATCACAGCTCAGTGCTCACTCAAAGTCGTACCCCGAAATGCCATACAGGCAGCCGTGAGAATGGAATGGACTCTGCAACAGTTTTACGCCGATGGTGGAACGACCAGGTTTGCTGACCGGCTTTCAGCTTCTCTCGGAATTCATGCTTCCACCATCAAAGTCGTTGGGGTGTACGAAGGCTCTCTGGTTCTCAAATACGATATCGTCCTGCCGGATCATGACAAAGCGGCGGCCAAGCAGCTAGCAAAGAAGCAAACTGGGCTCTTCGCTACTGGTAAGCTTGAGCTAGGCGCCCCAGTCCTGGACGTCGTTGCCTCATCAGGCGCTGGCAAGCCAGTCAAGCCTGTGGTCGCCGACGGTATTGTGATCGCTGCTGGTTACACCCCAGTCGTTGTCACAAAGACAGCAACTAATGCAAACTGGCAGCCCGGTGATGCTGTACCACAGCCCAGTTTTGCTCCACCGAAGCCAGCAGTTGTCAAGCGCGGTGGAGGAGGAGTGGCTGCCATCATAATAATCTTGCTTTTGTGTGCCGCAGGTATTGCTGTTTCTGTGGTTTATAGAGAGAGAATTATGGAGGAGTATAAAAAGCGCATGGGACAAGCAGGTCCTGCAGATCGATCTGGAGCTGAGGCTCTACCTATTGACGATTTGGAGAAGCCGTAGAATTAAGAGCCATAACTCGATAACTCATTAGACGAAACAGGGAAAGCGGAAGGAGCCGCTGCAGACCTTGACTCTGCCTCGAAACTATACGCACTACACCCAGCTTCGGCAGATCCAGAACTTGATATCTATAAATAATCGGAAAATGTAGTATCAGCCGCACCTTACGATGCCCAAAAAGGAGCTGGTGATGAATAAGTCTTAACCAAGTCATTCAATATTCCCTACTACGACCTCGTTGGTCATGGTCCAGTCGCAACTAAGTATCCTGCGAGATTCTCGGAGGCCCAAAGGTAATTTGGAGCTTTGAAACCGGCTGAGCCAGTCGGCGATGCACAGTATTTGAGTAAACGGGCAGAAGAATTGGAAATGTCGAATGATGTCATGATTTCTCACCATTCTCCGCCAAGACAAGAGGAAGTTGACGTCATACCACAAAGTCTTGAGCCAGCTTCATGCGGCCAGGCTTCTCAACCACAGCAGATTGAGGAGGCTGGTTTGCCCCAACCGGTTGAGGCAGATGAAGCTATTAATGTTATTCAAGCTGCTCAAGTCACAGAAGAATTACAAATCACTGAACCTCAAGTTTGGCAACAAACTCCAGATAGAGACAGAGAAGAAGGCAACGTCCATAACGTTGGTAAAACCACTGCTCTAGTTGACATGACCAATCACTTGAATCCTAAGAACGACGCTCATGAGTTCTACCCAGAAGTCAAAAATGAAGATGGTTTAGAAGCAGCTGCAGACGATCCAAACGCTGCGAATGCAACTCATGTTGAGCAGATGATTCGGCAATTTGGAGGTGAAGATGGCAATGACCAGTAATCGTAGCAGCGTTGGAGGTGAAAGCAGTGAAATGATGATGTACTGGTAGGATAATAATGAAT
>Ga0138260_10402928_pt1 | contig 12604 bp, 19 predicted proteins | sample RNAB_220151111_FD_105235 | JGI IMG/M metagenome (GOLD analysis project Ga0138260, IMG submission 105235) | Metatranscriptomics of polar marine prokaryotic and eukaryotic communities from Palmer Station, Antarctica after 24hr light incubation -... | ecosystem: Environmental > Aquatic > Marine >... | reverse complement strand
GTCCAATGTGTGTTAGTAAAGATTTGAGCACTCACAGGTGCTGGATTGAATCATAAATGTGGTCAGACCTAGCCGAAGCCCTCGCACTCGGTGATAGAGAAGCGGAGTTTCTCGTCCATAATCTCTTTAGTCTCGTACTCAGGGATGTCAAGCTGGTTGAAGCAGGTGTGACTCTTGCAAAGTCCAATAGTGTTTCCTGGTAGCTTGGTGATGGCAAAGTTCTGCTGGCCATCCATGCCTTGTAGAGCTTTGAAGCCGTCAAGAGGGATCTGAGAGCTGCCTGTGACAAACTGAAGCAACAAAGCCAGTTCGTTCTTGGAGTAAGTCTCGATGATCTCGAAGAACCAGACAACCTGCTGGGAGTCTCTGGTGTAACCTCTGAAGTCAATGTTAGCCTTCAAGTCTTCGATGTCAAAGTTAGGCAGACCGGCTATGAGCAGCTCAAGCTCTTTATAGTTGAAAATGGAAATCAACTCTCTAGGAACCAGCTCGTAAAAGCCTCGGAGGAACATTTGCACCTAGTCCTTGACCTTGTCATACATGTGATACTTGGCAATGTGCTTGATGTAATCTTCCTTGTTCTGGTCGGTGACAAGCTTCTTATCTCCGTCTTCACACAGTTTGATTTACTTAATCTCGCCGAAGTATTCTTCATCGTGGGTGAAAGTCATCTCGTCGTCATAAAGTTCATTCTCGAGGGTGTATTAAAAGCCCTTGTGGAGAGTGTTCTCAAGATCTTCCAGGTCCTCGAACAAGAGATCTGAGCCTAGGATCATCTTGTAGAAAGGCTTGGAGAAATGGCAGACAACGTACTGGCCGTCTTTGAGAGCCTTGCCGATCATCCTACCAACGAATCTGAAGAACTACAAGTGGTCTGGGTTCACGTTAGACTTAGTGCTAGGGTGGAAGGAGGTTCCATTGCTGCACAGGTCGAAAAGGGCGTAATCGGACTTGAACATTTGCTTAGAAAGCTCAATGAAAAAGTCTCTGATCAAGCCACCTGCGTCAATACCAGCTTCTCCCTTAAACGTAATGTTAAAAGGCTTCTGGATCTCAGCGGAAGACATAGCGTTGACCTGATTGAAGGTATCCATGAAGATTTTCTTGCGGTCAATTTCGATTCTCTTATCGCGTTCAGTGGGGTTCCTTTTTCTCAACTCTTAGACGAAGTACGATCTCTTGTTTTCGAAATTCAAAAGGTTAGGCATGTACTTAACAATCTCATCTAGTTTCAAGTCAAGCTCATTACTTGACTCCACAGCCACTGCCTCTCTTCTCCCTCTGCGACTAGTCTCGGGTTTGTCGATCTTCAAGAATTTGTTAAGCATCTTCTTGTTGTTTAGGCAGAATTCTCCTAGGGTCTCCAGGCGTTTGGATAGGGCGCCAGTGTTGACATTATTGAACAGGTCGAGAGCAACATTCTAAACTTGCTTACCCTATTCGTTCAACTTGATGGGTCTCATCTTAATGTCATACTCAGTCTTGGACTTCTACTCAACTTAAACATTGTCATTCAGTTTGGCTAGGTCTAGCTTAACAGAAGCAAAGATAATATTCAGGTGTTATAAAATCAGTTTCTCAATCATCTGAACGTTTTGACTGGACTTCTCCTCCTTTTTGGTGTTGAAATCCTTCACTCTCTTAAGCACCTAGAGAATGCCGTTAAGCCTATCGAGGTATTCTGATAGCTCAGGGGAGTCATAAAACTGCTCGATCTGTCTAGTGGAGAGAGTCAGGAGGCTAACGGTCTCCTCCTTGTCTCCTTCCTCTCCGCTGTCCTTGCTCTCCTCATCGACCTCTTGTATCTTTTCGAGACCCGATTCATTCTCTTTAGGCTGAGATTCTTTCTTATCTGCGAGGTTAGACTGGAAGACTCTGAACATATGGAAGATGTTGAGGACCTGAGAAAGCTCACTAGATGACTGGCTGAGAAGCTTTTTGATGCTTGCCATCTGATCGTTGGTGATTGAAACCACTTCTGGCTCGGCATTGTTTGTGTCGCTGATGCTTCTCTGCATTTTAAGAGGTGTGAGAGTTAGTTCTTCAGATGACTATTTCTACAGAGTGAGCTGCAGAGAGGGCAGACCCTCAAGGTCAAAAGTCTGGATGAACTAAGTGAGTTACTCATTCACCTTTTGAAGGTTTCCAGTGCCCAATTTGCTGCAGTAATCCATGATCAAGTGCCAGTTTTTCTACTGAGCGGTGGAAATTTACACCATAAAGTTGGAGATGACATCCAGGAGCTTAGGGTCTATCTGACTCATGTTCAGAATCTCAACCATTGCCAAGACAGTGTCGTCCTTAATCGCTGCAAAGAATTTAGGCACCTTCTCTCCTTCCTCTTTCTTGAGACCGTCCATGACCTTGAAAGTCTCCGTCAGAATAGGTTAGAGGTTCCTGTTAATAATCTTGCATTTCTCAGCTTAGATTTTCTGCTAGTCTGCGTCTTCGATCACCCGCTTACTATCCACTTGCTGCTACTTAAGCATACCAAGCACTTATAGAAGAGGGGACTTAAATTTGATGTTTAGTTCACTGTTGATTGCCTGGTGCTTGCTAGTCATTGAGGATCCCTTCTTGTCAAAATAATCTTCGCCTTAGATGAGGCTGTTGAGCATATGCATCACATTCTTCTTGTTGGAGGAAGAGACGATACGGATAGTGCCGATGAGGGTCAGGATGGAGACAAGAGCATCCTAATCTTTGTTATTTTGGTCCTGTTTTGAAGCTTTCTTTTCCGATTTCTCTATTCCAGCCTTGGTGGTGTCGATCATTTTATCACTTTCAGAGTCAGAGCCTTCGGCATTCTTGACCTCTGCCTTAGCCTAGACATGGATGTCTTAGAGCTTCTTGCTGAATGAAGAATCGCCGTCTATCTCTTGTTACAGCAGGGCAACCAATGAGTTGATCAATTTGTTCCTCATTTCGTAACCTCCTCCTTAGGAAGGGTTTCTAAGGAGCGTAAGTTCAGACAGTAGAGGCATTAGCTTGCAAGATAGCAGTGTTTTAATATCCTTGGAGTAGGTCTGATCATTGTTCCTGGTGACACGGTCCTTGCTTTCCAAGAAAATCATGAGGAGGGATTCAAGTAGTGGCTCGTGCATGATGAACTCAAGTTCTACACTTTCGATTAAGTCATTGTTCGATACTTCATTGCCGACCTTTGACTTGACACTGCTCAGGAGAGCTTCTAGAATGTGGGTTTTGAAAGGATCTTTCGGCTTGACTGGGACGGCTCGTTGGAGTTGAGCGGGGTTGCGCTCTTCACGCATTAGACGTTGCATCAAGCGTTCCTCTTACTAGATTTGAGCTCTGGCTACTTCAGCACGAATTCTCTCAGCTTCAGTTCTGAGCCCAGCTGGAAGGATGTTCAGTTGCTCTTGAGTCAACTAGGCCAAGGTCTCATTCCTGACAGCAGGATCTTGAATAGAAGCAATCATTAATGCCAGCTCTTCTCCTTGTGTCTCTTGAGTTGGTTGAGGCTGGGCAGCCTATCTTTGTGAAGCCAGGATTTCGTTTCTCATGTCTTCGGGTAAAGCTGCCAAGAAGGCTTCTTGCTCATCAAGCTCTGCGGCCACTTCTTCGTCCTTGACCTCTTCGACTTCGACGGGCTCGACTACTACTACCTCTGCTGGCTGCACTACTTAAGGTTGCTCTGCGTTAGGTTATTCTACAGGTAGTTGCTCCTCTCCAACGACCGGAGCTTCGGGTTCAGGGTCAGCGAAAGCAGAAATTTCCTAGATATTTTCTGGAGGTATCACAGGTTACTATTCTTCCTTCTATTCCTCTTAGATTGGCTCCTGTACAACCACGGGCACTTATGGCAGTTCAGGGATTTCATCAATCTCTATATTTTGCTCAAAACTATTGTTGGCACCTTCGACTTCAGGCATTGGCTGGGGTTAGCCCAGGCCCAACATTTCCATTTGCTCTAGCCTCATCTCTTCTGGTAGCATATACATTGTGTCAATGTCGATTTCATGGGCTTCTAGGATTGAAAGTGGATAACCGAAGTGCATCTCCTCCTCAGCAGGAGGCTGCGCTACTGGCTGGTCAGGCATTTCTGGGATTTCAATAATTAGTGGAGGTTGCTGTACTGGTGGTTGTACTTAAGCAATCTACTGAGCCACGTTGTTTAGTCCAGTGAGACTAGCCTGGATAGAGGCTAGCAGGTCAACGGGTGATTGAGCTTCTGGACTGGGGTTGGCCTGAGCAGCGTTGTCAATAAATATATTGCCTAGCTCCCCAATGATTCCAGGTTGAGGATTGTTTCCTTAAGCTTCGTTGATGAGGCTGGTTACTTGCTGTTGTACCTGAGCTACTTAATCTTCAAGCTCTGAGACTTGGGCGCTAAGACCAGGCAGAGGCTCTTCTGCGAAAGATGAACTTCTTCTAATCACACGGTCTGTTGGAGATACGACCTATCTGAAGCCTAGATTGAGGAAACTTGAGTCAGTCTCAACAGGAGCAGGAGGCTGTACAAGGACTTCGTTTTCTGTCGCTTGAGTGATCACTAGATTTAGGAGACCTTGCAGAGCAGTTTGCTGAGCTAGTTCTTCTTCGGCAGCAGCTTCATTATCTTATCTCTCTCTGAGCTACTAGGCTGAGTCAATAGGAGCTGGATCGTTATAACCTAAACCGCCGTAAGCGCCTCCAGGTCCGTTTCTGAGGAATTCGAGCATATCTTCCGAATTCTGTGCTCCAGGCCTGACTCTTGCCAACTCCCGTCTCATTTGCTCGTAACTATTGTAATCGCGACGAGGGCGTTCTTCTATGATTTACCTGTTTCTGGATTAATCAAGACTGAATAAATTCTGGGCGTCCTCTCTCTGGCTATCAGCTCCATCCTTCTTAACTTTTCCATTTTGCTCCTGATTGGCTGTGTTAACTCCAACCTCGAATTCACTGACTAAGGTTTCAGAGAATTTCTTGACTTTGCTATTGAGTAGAGGTTAGAAGATGGTAAAGAGGTTCTCGATGCATTCTTGGTCGGGTGAAGCTTGCTGTTGGTCAATCTCCCTCACAGTCATGCCAGTGTTTCTTAGGCACATTAAAATGCGCTGAGCTTAGCTCTCTTCAGTCGACCATTTATCTGAGTGTTCAGAAACCTTAACAGCGGGCTCTCGGCTTAGTGACCAAGCTTCTCTTCCCTCTTCTCTGGCGGCCGCTGGCTCAACATAAGAGTTGACTATATCATGGCTGTTAACGTTCGCTCTATTCATTCTTCCAATGGGTTGCCTTGCAGCATCCATCATGAGCTACTCCAGAGTTTGTCTGGCTGGATCTTCCTCTTCCCAACCTTCCTCATACTACTCAGGGTCTGATAAACTTTCAGTACCGTACTCCTCTCCGTCAGCGTTATCAGAAGAGCTGGGTTCCGCCTCACCTGAAGAACTATCTTTAGCTTCCTCGTCGGCCTGAATTGGTTCGTCTAGGATAATCGCGTTCTAATCAACGACAATTTCAGCATTTTCAAATTCTTCAACTGGCAATATTTCGTTTAGTTCAACTGCCGCTACCTCGCTTGTCTTAGGCACGGGGCTCTTGGATGATTTGGAAGACTTAGCCTGTTTGATTGTCCTTTCGTTATTGATGAACATACAGATAGCGTTTAGACAGTTACAACTTACTGAGAGAATTGAGTCCGATAGGTCGCCCAACTTCTCCTTGTCCATGGGGCTCTCAGCTGCCTTTCTCTCTTTTTTAGCTAGGAGTTTCTTAACGAGGTTGGAGATAATCTCAATAAACCTTTAGTTACCTTCCTGCTTCCCATGGAGGAGCAGAATGGCGATTGAGCTCGTGAAGTTTTCTTTGTCATGAAGGAGTCTGTTGAATTCTACAGTATTTTTGTCGCTGATTAAGGTCTGCACCAGGTATAGAGAAGTGTATACTGAGAGTAGCTTGAGGTAATCATCCTGAGAGTTGAAATCTGAGTTGCTCATCCATTCTCTGTGTTTGTTGAAAGAGTCAAGGGCTGCTACCATGAGGTTCTATCGCAGCTCAATCTTGGAAATGGACTCAGCCACTCCCATTAGGTGGTTGAAACTAGTCAGTTCTATGGTGGTTGCTGCTAACAACCTTCTATTTTCGAATTAGGAGTCAGAATCCCCTTAAGCACTTAGGAAAGCAAAATAGGTGGTCGCGAATTGGTTCACGAACCAGTCGAAGAAGGAGCAGTCCTTAGAATTGACTTAGAACTTAATCTGAGACACCACTGGAGTTAAGTGAGGGTAGGCCTTGATGATGCTGGTGACTTGCTCTAGTAATTGGTAGTTAGTGGTTGATTTCAAGATGGCAGGCTAGTTCATGCAAGCTCTGCATCCGTCAAACTGTTAGCATGTGTCTTGCTTTGTGCACCGCCAGATGCCCTTCGAGATATCAATTGAAGCTTAACAGCCGTTAACATTACATACCGCTCCTCCTCCTCCGTATGGGCTTACGTACTCGAGGACACAGTCGTGCCCCTTATTACATTTAGGCGTTGATTTGTCATCACCTTCCTCCATCAAGCCATAAGTGTGGTTCACCTGTCCGCTAAGAATCTCAAGAGCCTTCTCAATTGCAGTCTACTGGAAGCTCTCAGTCCTCTTCTCAAGGTCCTGTCTAGCAATTTTAAATTGTTCTAGCAGCTTCTCTCGCTGTTCCTCATCACTGAAACTTTTCCTCTAGAGAGCAAATATCTCACAAAGTTTGATTTTGTCATCTTTAGTAGCAGCTCTTCTAGAGTCAAGCACCTCCTGCTTGATGCGAATTTTCATATCCTTTGCCTCAGATTTGGCACTTGGTTTATGAATAGTGCAATACTCGAGTAGAGCCTTGGTCATCTCTTCTTTGTCCACACTGCTGGTCAACACGAACTTAAAGAAGTTAATCACTGCTGTGTAACTGAGCTCACTTGTGCTTGCATCGACTTGAGTTCCTTCCTCAGTCAGAGTAGGCTTAGTCTAAGGGACTGGTTCTCCATTGATCTCACAAGTCTGAACTTTCAATTCCGATACAGCCAAAAGAGTCTTCTGAAGTAGGTCGCTGAACACTTCTAGGGTTTAATCTGGCTGGCAGACTAGAATGGCTAGCTGGTTAGAGATAACTTCATCCATACTGTTAGCACTCCAATCGCGATGTAGGCAGCTCTTGTTGGCATTCTCGACAGACTGGAGAGCAACTCCCTTAGCCCATCCCTTGAATTCTGGTAGTTCAACCGTTGACTTGAAATTGATAATTCTATTGACGATGAGCAGACCCAGCTGCTTAGTGATTTAAATAAAGCCCTTAACATCAGTCTCTCCACCTTCTTTCAGCTAAAAATCGTAGACTTTCATTAGTTTAGCAAGCATTAACTGGCTCATTCGCTGGCTGTACGTGTCGGGATTTGGCGTGCCCGATAAGCGGAAATTGTACTTGAAGATCTCGAAGACAGTGGAGCAGATGAGAGTGTTGGTAAGTCTGAAATTTGATTCCTCCTTCTCAGTCATGGACTTGGGCTTGTTAAAGAGTCTGGATTTAAGTTCATCACTGAGGACATTAGCGATAGTCACATCATCTGAGATTTAATCGTACACTTGATGTCTTCTCAGTTGCAGGCACAGCAGGGCTTACTGGATGTCCTTGGTGAACTCTTCGTCTTTCGTTGCGGAGGCTTTGATCTGTTTCATCGATGTAGCTAGGTTCTCGCTGAAATTCGCCTGTAAATTATTGATTGACTCGGGCTTAGATTTTTGAAGTTTTTCAATGAGCGCATCGTAGAATTTTAGGCCTTGTGAGTTAGGGATAATAAAGTTTTAGTTGTCAAGTTGAGACGAGTCTTTAATGAGGATGCACTGGGTCTTGTAGATCTGCTTGTAGACTTACTCAAACTAGTCAGTTACTTTCTGGTGGAAGTTGTCGACTGACAGAATATCTAGAGAAGCTCCAATAGTCTTCTGTTGTACCTCTTGCTTCGCTTTTTCTTGGATTTTGTCTTTCTTCTTTTGCTCGTCTTTAGCAATGAGATCGTAGACTGACATAAGTCCTCTCTCACCTAAGAGAATTTCGATAGCAAGTTCGGGTCTGAAATGAGCTATTCTCATGGCAGCGGAAGCCATGGGACGGTCGTAACCCATTGCCATGACTGTACCCAGCTCCTCTTCAGTGGGCTCACGTTCAGCGGGTTATCTGTGGCCTTCTGCGTTTCTAGCAGGAGCTTTATTAGGCTCGTAGTTGTCCAAGAGCATGGGGCAATTCATGAATTTCTGCAAGTAAACGACGTCGAAGATCATAATCAAAGGTTTCAAGATGCTTTTGTAGTCGCTGGGGTATGATGCTAACTCTGGAAGCTTGCTGCCCCAGTCGGTCAGTTTTTCAATAAGATGATTGTAATAGTTAGCGAAGAAGTGCTGAGTGGAGGTGAAGCAGTAGGGCTCACTCACCTTCTCAATCGACTAGATTGAACTGTAGGAAGCTTTAATTGATTCATCCTTTAGGTCACGAGTTTCAATCAAAATGACCAGAATATTTGACAAGATCTCCAGATGAGCCTGCCTCTACCAAGCCGCAAGGGACTTTTCCAAAGAAGGCTCCTTATCAGCCTCGGTCTGCTTTTTCTCTTTGACATCTGATTCTAGCAAATTAAGGTATAGCTAGCAGAGAGCAGTTACACCGCCCTAGCAGAACATAGTGATCAGCGTGTTGGCTTAGCATAGAACTTTGGTTCCATTGTTCATAAAAGTGAGCAAATTGAGGATGTTGCCATTCTTTGTGTAAGCTTAAACAGGGTCCACATGGTCATCCGGCTTCAGACATAAGCCGTCCTTCACCAAGGCTACTAATTCTTGACTGGTGAACTCCTGGTTCTCCAGCAGAGTTTTATCAGAACTCAAGAGGTCTCTCTGTTTCTCGTTTAGAGTCTTGCGGATTCCCAGCAGCATTTGGAAGTTCTCAGAGTCGCTGAAGTTGCTTTTACTCCATCCGAACTCATTAATCAGGTACTTAGAACAGCTTTTGTGAAGGGCGTTGATTGCTTCAGCTACTTTCTGACGATCCTGGTCCGCTTGAAGAGAGCCTGAGACCATCTGTTTGATTAGCTCGATAGACTCAGGGATTTTCAAGGCGATCTCTTTAGCTCTCTCAGTATTGCCTCTGATGACTTCAATCTCAAAGGATTTGCGGGCATTCCTGAGCATGAGGGGGTGGTAGAAGATTACGTCCTTAAATTCACTCCAAGGTTGCATTAGAGCGCCAAATTTGTTCTTTTAAGTTCTATCAAACACGTGTTCGAATGCTGTGAACAGGTTGTTCACTTCCTTATTGTCGAATGACCACATCAGCTTGCGGTATAGGTCATCACCAGCCATGATCGTTTCGAAGTTTGAATTAGTGTCCAGTCTAACGTTATAATTGTTCTGGAATGACTCGAAACTTCGCTTGAGCTTTAGGAAGAAGAAGTAGTCGTGGTTGTCGTTAGGGTTGGTCTGGTCACTGAAATTAGAACGATGGATGATCCTACTGTTAAGCTCGTACAGAAGCTTGAGCATAGGCTAGTTGTAGGACTCATCACTCAACTGGCTGAGGTTCATGTACGCCTTAAGCATAGTCTAAAACTGAGTATTTAGAGGAGTCTGCTCTAAGACCTTGTGCACGGTTTTAATTTCACCAGAAATGTCTGAAGGCGTGTATCTACTCCCATTAGCGAAGTTCTCGTCAAAGGAGGCTCTATCGTCTTTTGTCATTTCTGGCATCAGCATTGACAAGTAAGAGAGATCTCTCGTCAACGACTCGTTAGAATTCATAAGTAAATCTGAACTAACTTAGGCGTTGACCTGCTTCCACTTAGATTAGAAGTAAGGCTGCTTCTGGTCAAAAGCTTCAAACATCTGAATCTAGTAGTCATCATACAGGGTCTAAGTCTTAGCTTGGAGTGCATCAACTGTCAACGAAACTTAATCCTATAAAGAGGTCTTGAATGCGTCCGAATTTTAAGCTAGGAAGAGCAGCTATTTCAGGTTTCTGAGATAGGCGACCCTCTCTATGGCTTCGTATCCTTATCTCTTTTTAAATTAAGAAAGGGATTGTCTCTGTTTTAGGCTGGATAAGTTCTTAAGGAAATCGAAGATAGCAGCATAGATGATTGGGGTGTCCTTTCCGTCGTACAGAGTGGTGTCAGACTCCAGCTTGTTCATCACGGCAGGGAACTTATCTCTGTGTCCTAGGACCGCGAAGGACTTTATAAACTTGAGAATGTCCTCATAGATCAACCTGGGCTGGCCAGTAGCTTTCTTAATCTGATTGATATCTCCAATGAAGGGCAACCTCTATTTAAAACTACGAAGCATAGTAGGGTATAGGCCATTTTCGTGCCAAACGAATTCTTTCTATCCCTCAGGCGGGTCTGTGAAGTTTTCTCTGAAGAGGTAGGGCAAAACTTGTTTAGTGTTGCCTGGCTTAGTGACACGCAGCCACGTGCAGACTTGCATGACGTGGCTGAAGTAGTGGTCGAAAATGTATCCGTATTGATCTGAGTTGTGCTTGATGATGGTTTCTCTGAAAGTCTTAAGCACCTTACTTGCGAGACAGCACTTGCTGAAAATTGGGTACTGCTCGGGCTTGACTCCGTCTACTATGTGTTTTTGGACCTCACCGACAATTTTACTGGCTAAGGCGGGGTTGACGATACAGGAATCAGAGCTCAAATCGAAATTGCCGCCCTTCTCTGTGTAGATGAGGCCATCGGTTTCGATTAGGTCAAACCAATAGGCCACCTGGATAACGTCATTCGTGTCGAAGTCAGCCAGGGATTCAGGTGAGAAGTTGATGACAGGTAGGAACCCAGCGAGCAACTTTGTGACCAAAGGATGACTTTTGAAGAAATGGAAGGTAACAGGCTGCTCCATCAGCTGGACTTGAACTTCTTTAACTCCGGCCTTAAGGAAATCAGTCACTTTCACTTGAAGGTCCTTGCAGATAGGCTTCAACACGACAAAAATCTCTTCCCATGAGTGCTCCTCATCAGCAGGAATGATATAGTCAGCTTTCAGGTGGAAAATAAGGCCGAATAGTTTAGCGAGAGCTTACTGTACTCTGTAGTCTAGAACGGCCTTGCCAGACATATCTATGCCGTTGATTTGGCGACTAATCTTCAAGTCTGCTTGCTTAAGTTAATCGAGAGTTGTTTTAACTCGCGTCTCTTTGGCCATTTAGCGTGTTTTTGCATCACGCACATGGGACTTATAGATTACGGGGACGACTGGATCGTTGAGCTGGTTGGGTTGCTCTTCCTCAACCTTCTTGGTCTTTGTCGTGTCGATGATCATCATCTTTTCATCACCTGCCTCGGCAAACGCAGACTTGACCTCTTTCTAGATTAAGTGAGGGCTCTAGATATCAAGATCGATGGAGGTGAGGTATTCACAAAGTTTGTGCCATAAACCAAGTTTGACGGTTTGATTGTCGTCAAACAAGTCCTTGCTCAAGTACTTCACCAGGTTCAGACTAGGAGAGCGATCTTTCCCAAGCTACTCATTTTTCTTCTTGCCTTGTAAATGGGAGTACAAAAGATTGACTGCAAGCTGAGCTGCTAAGGAGTCTTCGGCAGAGGCGTTCTCAAGAAGTTCTAAAACGTTTTTAACGATGGTGTCGGTGTCGGAAAGGTAAGAAGCGGCTGGCCCGGAGATAGGAGTATCTATGTTAGATTTTATTAACCCATTAAAAATCGTTAGATGCTGCAGGAAAGCTTGCTTCTGGGTGCGTTGATCCGTGACATAGCGTAGCCACGTGATCTAAGACTTAAGTTCATTCCTTTCAGTTTCCTTCTCAGCAGGCACGAGACTAGCGGCGAGGTCAGCTGCATGAAGCCTAGATTCTCTGATTTCTTGGTTCGAAATTAAAGTTGACAGCTAGCCTAGAGCATTGCAGAATTCTTCGGAGTTCAGTTGTTGGGTGAAGGTGCAGCCAGGCTAGAGAAGGTAGGGGCACATCATCTGGTTTGTTGTTTCCCATTTTAATAATAATCTGCTCATTTCAATGTCCTCGTACCAGTAATCAAGTTGATTGAGGTTTAGAAATTTAAAGTTCGTGTACTTTTCGTTCGTCATGTCTTCTAGGAGGTTCCGTATTTCAAGGAACCTGTTGACTGTATGGACGTCTATTAGAAGCACTGTTTAGTCTAGCGTCAAGGTTGGGTCTTACTTGGGCTCTTCACTGACTAGGAGGGACGACTCCTTCTAATCTTTTTTGAGTTCTAGCAATTTACTTTTGTTGGCTTCAGCCTGACGATCAATCGTGAAATGAATCACTGGTTCGATTTCTTTAAAAAGTGCAGTAGGGAACCAGATGTCCATAGGTTACAGAGTCTGGAGTAGCTGGGCCTAGTTGGCGAGCAAGAAGAGGATCTGATCGAAGATTTCCTTCTCTTCAGGGAACATAGGGAAGGGCGTAAAGTTCTCCTTCATGGTATTTGGCTCGGATTTAAGTAGGTCTTGCTTGACTTTCTTCAGCTTCTTGCTGTGTTAGAAGATGGTGAAAATCGACTGCATAATCTTTGAATTAGCAATCATGCTCTCGAAATTGAGTCCTTAGGTATCTTGAAGCTTTTTGATGAGCTCGTGGGGGCCGTAGCGGTCTGCGAAAGACT
>Ga0138260_10411336_pt1 | contig 12612 bp, 23 predicted proteins | sample RNAB_220151111_FD_105235 | JGI IMG/M metagenome (GOLD analysis project Ga0138260, IMG submission 105235) | Metatranscriptomics of polar marine prokaryotic and eukaryotic communities from Palmer Station, Antarctica after 24hr light incubation -... | ecosystem: Environmental > Aquatic > Marine >... | reverse complement strand
TTAGCCTCTGAGACTACATCTCTGCTCACTTTACTTATGTCCACTACCTACTCTACTTATGAATCAAATATTCCAATGTCTTCTGCCTCCTTGAAGATGTCATCCGTATCAGGCCTTTGACCCCAGAGCGGCAGAACATCAGGCTTCTTGACCATTTCTCTAGTAGTGGGTCTATCTGAGTAAAGTCCTTCCACGACCTCACCCTACTTGCCATCGGTGTCTATATCCATCATCTGCAGTTTCTACTTCTTAGTCATTGATCTCTGCTTGTTAATTGGCCTGTTGACTATCAGACCAGCGGGTGTAAATCTTGGTGGCAGGGCAGGGACTACCTGGTTAGCCTCTATAGTGGCATTCATTTCAAGATCTTCCTCTTCCACCACAGTCAGCTAGGCCTCCTTCTCCTTCCTCTTTTTGGCTAGGCCTGCGAACATGCCAAGGTTGACGGACTTTGGCTCAGTCGAGGTAGGGTCTAACTCTTCACATTTCTGCTTCTCATCCAAGTTAATCTACTTCTGTAGGGCAAACAACATAGCACTCTTTATAGACTTCTTCTATTAGTTTTTCTTGCACTTTTTAGAGCACTCTTTGCAGCAGGCTTCCATCTTGGAGGAAATAGCTGGGCACTTCTTGCCACAGAAAGCCTTTAGCTTGTTAGTGCACTTCACATAGTACTCTTTCAGCGACTTTATCACGTCTTACACCACTGCTGCTCCGATTAAGGCAGCATTGAAAGTCACCAGCACAAACGCCATGGACAGCATGCCCCATGAGATGTAAGTGCGAGACACAATAGAGACTGCGGGGTCGTTGAGGCACTGGAAGAAGTAGAGCATGTAGAGTGCCAAGGACTCATTGACTATTTCCATCTTGTTGTCCCCTATGGCCTCGTAGGGTTTGAGCTGGCACAGGTACATAGTGTAGAAGATCTGGAGGAGCAGAATAATGATGAGGGGAACCAGACTGTTCGCACTGATCACTACGAAGATCAGAGTGCAGATGATGGCTCTCCTGGCCATGTACACAAAGCCAGCAGAGGCTACTGCGTTCCCATTGCTCAGGTCATAACCAGCGTAGAGTACTCCCACACTTCCTATCCAGTCGTGTCTCTTCTTGATGTCAGCCACCCTAAGTCTCTCAGCCAGCATGTCTGCAGCCAATTCCTCATCATCCAGTTCCACCTCTTCCTGCTCGTATTCCTCAAGCTCTGAGTCTTTTTTCTTGTCCATGGCTTTTTGTAACTTGGTAAGCAAGGCAGCAGCCACTTGCTCCTTAAGTTCCTATTTATAGACTCTGAGGGCATCGTTGCTCACAATTTAGACTGTGTCTATGGTATCAGCTGCTCTCTGCTGACTTTCCATGGCCAGGGTTTGTCCAGAGAGTTCACTATCATACTCCTCATCTTCGGAGCCTTCACTCCACCTGGAATTCAACTTGGTAGCAGTTCCAGGCTCTCCGTCTCCACCTTCCCTTTCTTCTGATTCCTCAAGTTAGTCTCCATTACTGGATACAGATTGATTGCTCTCCTACTCCTCTTGCATACGTAATTCCATTAGTTCTTTTTGAGCCTCTTCCTTGAGTCTGGCTTCCTCTTGCAGTTCATCCATCATCTCATCCTCATCCTCACCATCCTGTAATCTAGCCATCTGGGTGATGGTGACCTTGTTGTAGAACAGGAAGATGAGAGAGAACACAGGCAGGATAATGGCCACACCCGAGAAGAAAAGGACCAGGTAGTAGTCAGCGTAGTCCCCATTCAAGTTGGTGTCTGAGTGCTTCTCGTGCCACCAAATCATGCACGCCAGGATAATGTCGATATAGCCTTCCAGCATAAACAGGATTATAGATCCCCAGAACAGGTCCTTTTTCAGCTTATTGTAATAGGTGGCGACTCTCTTGGAGTGCTTGCCACTGGTCAACCAAAGGATAGAGTAGATGACGTAGGTAAGGAGGACAATCGCCATAATTACGCACAGGAAGCCCATGTTCATGATCCAACTAGTAGAGTCGAAACTCATGATGTTGAATCGCTCACTGTGGCCTGTCTCACTGTTGAACGAGAACATACTCTCATAGTAGTCCCCCATGTCCACTATTTCAAACGTAGCGACCAAGATTAAGTACTTAAAGAAGACGCTGATCTCGACAGTGAGACTGACTTCGAATAGAGAGTACATGGTAAAGATCTGCATGATGTTGCACAGACTGTAGAACCTCTTCATGGCGAACGAGATCAGCACCATCAGGATAAACGATATACTCGCCAGGCCGTTCAAGGTGCTAGCCATCGTAGAGCCAGCAGCGTCTATTGCCTCGAACAGTTCCTTCGTGGTCTGAGGTGAAATTTGCTTTCTTTTCTAACTTAGTTTGGGCACCTGCGCCCACTGCATGTCAAAGAACATGGAAGTGCCGGGATTGACGTTCACTTCCACCCAGTCGAATTCCTTGGTGATGGACACCTTCTCAGGAAGGGTGAATGTCAGCAGCACTTGGATGTAGTTCTTTTCGAATTTATGGACTGTCCAAGTCATTTTCTGCTTGCCCAAGTCTTCATCGGCCTCATAACTTGGCTGGAAGTTGAGTTCTAAGAATGCCTCGTAACTCCTTCCCGCCTGCTTCTTGGCGTTAGAATCCTCTAGGATTTGCTTGGTGTTGTCTGGCCACCTGAGTTCCTTGGTGAAGAAGATAGTCATGTCTGAGGTCATGTTGGTCTGGACTCTCTTGATGAGAGGGGCTGTCTTAGAATTGCTGTCGTAAGTCTACAAGGTCTGCATCTTACCCCAACTGTTCCCATACAATTCAGTCATTTACTTGTCTCGGGCCATGAAAGAAGCTTGTATTTAGGCTATCTTGGCTTCTTTGTTGATTTCAAGCGTTGTCTTAGGCTTTATGGGGACAATAGGCTCAAGGGCTTCGGCTGCTTCGGCATCATCATCAAGCGCTTCGAGTGCAGCAGCTGCATCAGCTAGGGCCCCTTCGTCCTCTATGTCAATCATAATGAAGTAAACAGACAAGTCGAACAGGCGGCGACCCTTAAGGCTTAACTCAAGCAGGGCTTAAGTGGTGAGTGTGATCTTAACCTTGTATGATCCTGGTGGAATCTCCAACTTCTCTTTAACTTTGATGGTTTTGGAGACAACATCGTACTCAAGGATTTTTGAGAGAGCTTGAGGGACGTCAACCACTGTGACGATTTCTTCTGCCGTAAGACCGAGCACTTCTAGTTGTTCTGTATCAAGCCCAGGTAGTTTATAACTCCACCCTTTAGCTTCTACCTTGGTGAGTGCAATATTGGTAGATGGAGGCAGTTTGAACACAATGTTAGCTGTTGTGGTGGTGTAATCCTCCGTCTTTCCAGACCAGGCCTAAGCTGCTGACAGGATCAGCACTGTCATTTCAAATTTCTTCTTGACGTGGCTGACGAGCCTGTCCTGGGCAGTGAGGGTGACCTTGTACAGCCCTATGTCATCCAGCTTGCCTCCAAAGGTAAACATCCTAGTTCTGGAGTTGTACTGGATGGGGCCTGGGGTGGTGGTGTTGATTCCTCCTTGGTCTTTAACCACTGCTGAGTAGACCACTTAGCATTCAGACTTGCTGGTGAATACTTCAGGATGCTAGTAAGTTTTATACACTGCCTTTTAGGCATTCACAGTTACAGTCTGTGCCAGGAAGAATGGCTTCTCTGGGTCTTTCTAAAGCACTGTTAGTTGGCAGGGATGCGTTATGTGCAGTTTGACCTTCAGAGTCATTGAGACTGCAGCCAAGTACTTTTCATAAGCGATGAATTACATCTCGTAGTCCCCAACAGTGGCTAGCACAGAAGTAAACACGAACGTGCGGGTTAACTCATTGTAAGCAATGGCGCCCTTAGTTGTGGGGAGTAGTCCTGTGTTGGATGGCATGAGGGTTACCCTGTAGGCAACTGGGCAGTCAGCCTGTTGTGAAGTGTTAACCACTTGGGTGTGGACTACGGTGTGTGTGACTGTTTTTCCATTTGACAAGGCTTCATAGGTGTAGGCAGGTGTTACTGCAGCTCCTCCCAACCCAGCCAGGGCGGTCCCTTCACACAGATACTTAATAACCAATGTGATGTTGTGCTCCAACTTAACCGATGACAGGCTGCCATCCGCTGCTTTCAGCACTATTGAGACCGTGCCCTTGTGTATAAGACTAGGATTGAAGCTGAACGTGCGTGTGGCTGCGTTGTATTGCACGGGGGCGCCTGAGCCTGTTGAAAGGGCGGTCAAACGTCTACCCCTAGTTGTTCCTGAGACTAAGGCTGAATAGGTGACAGGGCAGTTGGCTGTCTGCTGGACATTCTCCATGACTGGGTGTTGGTAGGTACTCACCACAGCTGGCCCGAATGCCTTCACTGTTTTGGTGTGGGTTAAAGTCACACTACCTCCTCCTTGCACCCTTAGAGTAGTTCCAGCGCAGAGGTAGTTGACACTCAATGTCAGTGTCTTATCAGCACTTTTAATGCTAGCTATTCCTGTGTCTCGTGCATACAGGGTGATCTAGTACACTCCAATTTAGGCATTTGTTGCCGTGAACGTGAAGGTCCTAGTGGCTGGGTTATAGGCCACTGGGTTGGCAGAGCCTGGAGCCAGGATGGAACTTCCTATCTTAGCGACGTAAGTCACTGGGCAGTCTGCTGTCTACTCTACATTTTCATATTGGCCATGCTGGTAAGTGGACGTTTCAGAAGACCCATCTCCTTTGACCACTAAAGCGTGGGGCAAGTTGACAGTGTTGGCTGACTTAATTCGCAGAGTAGTGCCTGTGCAGATGTACTGGACTGTCAGAGTCATTGAGTAACTCTTGCTTATACTGGCCATATTGGCGTCAGCTGCTTTCAGGGTCAACTGGTAAGTGCCTACATTCGCATACAACCCCTAGAAGGTGAACACCCGAGTGGATTAGTTGTACTGGATGGGGTCCGCTGACCCACTGGCGATGGCGGCTGTAGTTGGCGATGTGTAGGCAGCTGAGTAGAGCACTGGACAGTTAACTTAGTCAACAGCATTCTCACTCTCTCCGTGTGTGTAAGTAGCCGTGGCTTTAGTGGCTCCTGTTCCATTCACTAAGAGTGTGTGGGCTGCAGTGACAGAATTGGCTGCCTTAGTTCTGATAGAAGTGCCCAAGCACGTGTAAGTCACTGTCAGAGCGAATGTGTATTCCCTCTTAATTGAAGCTAGGTTCGTGTCTTGAGCTGTCAACTTGAAGGAGAATGTGCCTATGTTTGCGTACAATCCCTGGAACGTGAACGTCCTAGTACCAGCTACATACTGCACTGGGTCACCAGAAACAGCGTTTACTGCTGCTGAAGTAGGGCTCAGCATGACCGCACTATAGGTGACGGGGCATAGGGCCGCTTGACTAGTGTTGGCGAGAGCAGGGTGCTAGTAGGTCCTGACTGCTTTTGTAGACCCTCCATATACTTGCAAACCCTGTGCTAGTGTGACTGCGCCAGTCCCAATCTGAGTTCCAGCACACTTGTAAGTTACAGTCAGTGTGAAGTCGTGATCTCTTTTAATGGTGGCCTCTGAGGAATCCTAGGCTGTCAGTCTGAAACCGAAGGATCCCAGGTTGCTAAAGTGTCCTTGGAAAGTGAAGACCCTAGTGGCAGCATTATACTGGATGGGATCTGATGTGCCAGTGGATATAGATGCAGCTGAAGGTGCAGTCATGGCTGCTGAGTACACTACTGGACACTGAGCTCCGTGGTTTGAATTAACGATAACTGGGTGGGTGTAAGTAGCCGTGGCTTTAGTGGCTCCTGTTCCATTGACTAGGAGTGTGTGCGTAAGGGATGGGCTGACTACAGACAGTGAAGATCCAGTGCAAATAGAAACTACAGTCAGAGTCATACTGTACTCAACCTAGATATTCACATGCAGCACAGTCATGTCCTTCGCCTTCAGTTTGAACAAGTAAACAGCTATCATAGTTTTATTGGCTGCAAATGTAAAAGTCCTTGTGGCTGCGTTGTAAGCTACAGGAGTGGATGATGTGGTAACTGCAGTTCCTGATGGGGTCAGGTACGATGTGTACACCACACTACAGTCGCTTGATCTCTGCACATTATTCACTACAGGGTGCTGGTAGGTAGCTGTGGCAGTAGCTCCTGAAAGTTAAGTATAGAGGGTGTGGGCTGAGGTGACAGAAGAGGCAGGTGCGAGACTAGTGCCAACACACTAACTGTGTATAGTTAGATTGATGGTCATGTCGGCTGTCTGTCCTCCTGCTGTGGCTCTCAGAGTGACTGCATACACGATGTTCATTAAACTTGTGTCAGTGGAAGTCACTGCGAAGGTTGGGGTCAATGCCCCTCCTCTAGGGACCAGGGCTAAGGTGAGTCCAGATGGTTGGACAGGGGCTACTGATGCAATTGCGAACGTTATAGCGCACTGTGCTCCACTAATACTGAAGTTAGCGATGTCACTCTTGCTGTAGGTGCCTGACTTGAGTTAGTAAGTGACTGCCAGTGTGGCCGAGGGTGAGGCTAATCCTGAGCTAGTGCAGGGAGCAACGACTGTGATCAGTTAGCTCTTGGCGTTGCCTGCAGTGTCATTGTAAGTCACTGTGAAGGTGGATGTCCCTATGGCAGTAGGAGTGATTGACAGCACTTTGTTGTTGTTAGTTATGATGCCAGGTAGAGTGCTGAATGTCATTATTCTGTTAGTACAGGCGCTGTTGTAGGCCGCCAAGTTGCTGTTTAAGAACATAGTCTAGGTCAGAGTAGTCCCCACTAAGACATTCAGTGGCGTTTCTAAGTTAGGCAGGCAAGGGTCTGCATCAATCCTCAGGCCGAATTCCTTGATCAATTTAGAAGAATTGGTCTGCTTCCGATGGTAGAAGCCTTTAACGAATCCCTTCACTGCTTGCTTGGTGCCTGCAGTTTTGTCCACGCCGCCAAAGCTAGCAATACCTCCTCTGTAGAATAGCTTGAATCCGTACAACCAGGTCAAGTGCACGAAGCCTTAGAAGTGGGTCACCTCAGCAGGAATGGCTGTCACTGTCGAGCCACTCGCGCACGAAGTAGCGTCTCCCACCATCACTTATTAAAGGCAGGTAATCCCTATCTTAGTGGGTGTGAAGTCAAACTTAACCATTTCAATCTGGGTTCCAGTAGCCCTGCAAACAGTCACCGACGAGAGCTTGCAGTCACACTCAGGGACATCATTCACTAGACGAGGCCAGGAAGTAGTTCCTTGTTTTGGGCCGTCGATGGGTATACAGACGCTCTTGATCATCAGCGAGTGACTTATAGTGGCACCAGAGATTTTGTGGGCAAAGGTGACAGTGATGGGCACAAGGATGCCTGCGGTGATAGGCGTCATGACCAGAGCTTTATTTGAATTGGCAGCCCAAGAAGTTCCACTTAATCCTGAGATAGTCATTGTTCTGCCTGAGCACTGAGAGTTGTACGAAGATAGAGTGCCTTGATGGAACATGTTGTAGGTGGTAGTAGATCCTACGGGGGCCAGGATGGGCGATGTCAGTTTAGGCTGGCATAGGTCTTCATCAACCCTCAGTTAAAACTTCTTGATTTCGGCAGCCGCATTTTGCCTATGGATTTTGAAGCCTCTCACAATTCCTCTGATGGGCCCATTATGCTCTGGCAAGGGGGTGTCGGTGGCAGTGGCCATATCTCCAAAGTCTTTCGTTTCGGATAGCTTGGTGGAGCCGTTTAAGTAGGTGATGCTGAATCCTATCAATCCATTGCGCCACTTACTACTGGCTATCTTCGTGATAATGCCTGGGGCAGGAATAGCATGCTCGACTTTAGACCCCGTGCCGCTGCTGCAGCTAGTGACGTCTGATCCATTGTAACCGTGGACCAGTTGTTAGCAACCAGATCCAGTGAAATCGAATTTAACCACTCGAATCCAGGGGTTGGAATCAGCAGGCTCTCTGCACGTAGTAATCTTGTTGAGGACACAAATTTCGCTAGCTGCGTTGTACTCGTCAATGGTCGGCTGCACGTTGCTGGTGTTCTTTACGAGAGGGCCATTCACCATGGTCCATTAAGTGGTTATTTTCAACACTTGGGCCACAGAGGCTCCCGATGGATTGGTGTGAGTGACAGTGAATGTGGTTACTCCTGAAACTAGTCTGTTGAGGGTCAGGACGTAGTTGGTGGCGGTCACTCCTGCTGGAAGGCCCGAGATGGTCATGAGTTTTCCAGCGCACTCAGATTAGTAAGTAGCCAAGTTAGCCTGGAAGAATATAACTTCAGTCCTGGAGGTTCCGAGAGTGGCCACAAGGTTGGCGTTGTACTTAGGCATGCATAAGTCTTAGTCAATCCTGATGCCGAACTCCCTATAGAAGTAATTATAATTCCCAGAGGTGTTTCTTCTATTCCACATGCCTTTTACAACGCCTCGAACATCCTTCCAAGCCTCTTTTGGGTCGAACGACTTGGCATCTATGAAAATGTGCTAGGTTCCTGAGCTATCTAGCCACTTATATTCAACGCTGCCGACAAATGCACTCGATATACCGGCTCTTACGGAAATAACGGGTCCACTGATATCGACTTCTCCCTTCTGTATATTACAGAGGTCCACTAAGGTATTGCCTCCAGCATGAATGTTAATTTCAGAGCATCCAGCTCCAGACCAACCGAATCTCACGACTTTCAGCATATGATTGACAGATTAGCGGCAGACGGTGATCTTGTTGAGGACGCAGTTCTGGTTAGCAGCATCTACGGTGTAACGACCGTAGCTTGAGCCTTTCATCTTAGGTCCATCAATAGGCACCCACTAGACGATTACGGTGTTGGTTATGGTGGTAGACACGCCAAGAGCATTAGGATAAGTGACTTGGTAGGTGTAGGTCCCTGCGGTCGTACCGGTGATAGCCAACATATAGCCGGTTCTGACTATTCCGGCTCCGCTTGGGAACGTGCCGAAAGTCATCAAGCGGCTACTGGAGGTGCAGGCTGTCGTGTATGCGCCCTCATTAGCAGTCAAGTACATTGGAGTTGAGTGGGCTTGACCAAGAGTGGTTGTAATAGTTCTTTGATTAGGCAGACAGTTGTCAACAGTGATTCTGAGGCCAAAACCAAAGGGATTGTCACCATTCTTCTTTAGTCTGAATCCATGGATGACTCCAGGAACTGGCCACCAGTTGGCATTGCCGGTGGTACAGTATCCAAAACAATGCTCTTAGTTTGCGTTCAGTAACTTGAACCCAGACACGTAATTATTTTTATTGTAGCCCTTGAAGTGGGTGACTGGGCCAGTGATAGCGTGCTCCGACATATTGCTAGCTGGAGAGCACTCACTTATATTCCTCATGATGAACTCCTTGTCTGTGCAACCTGATCCAGTGAACCAGAACTTAACATAGACTAGATAGTTATTAGTCTTACAGGCAGTAACTTTGTTAAGGATACAGCCTGAGTTGGCAGTATCGTAGTTCACGTTAGTCCCGTAATATACCTTTTGGAAGTAAGGTCCATTCGACGGAACCCAGAGCACAGTTATCGCTTGGGTTATAGTGACGTTAGACAAAGCTTAATTTTTGTAGGTGACTTGGTAAGTGTAGCTCCCAGCGGCTGTGCCGGTGATTGCCAACCTGTAGCCGGTCCTCACTATCCCGGCTCCGAATGGGAACGTGCCGAAAGTCATCAAGCGATTAATAGAGGTGCAGGCTGTGGTGTAAGCGCCCTCATTGGTAGTCAAGTACATGTTGAAATTGGTCAGTATTCCAATAGTGACTGTGAGCGGCGACTGTTGGTTGGGTAAACAGAGGTCTTCAGAAATTCTGAGTCCAAAACCATAGAGATTGGCAGTGTTAACCTTTGTTCTGAATCCATGGATGACTCCAACAACTGGCTTCCAGCCAACTTCGCACGCTCCAGTCATTTGTCCGAATTCCAGCGTTTACCCACCACTTATCAGCTTGAAGCCAGCGGAGTAATTACCGGTTCTACAGAAAGCGGCGTGGGTCACAATGGATGTGATAGCGATCTCCGACTTATTGCTAGCAGGAGAACACTCACTTATATTTCTCATGACCCACTCTTTGTCAGCGCAACCTGTTCCGGTGAACCAGAATTTGACATAAACCAGATTGTGGGCAGGGGCATTCTTGCAAGCAGTTATTTTGGTGAGGAGACAGCTCCAGTTTGCTGCGTCATGGTTCACGTAAGGACCAGTAGTGACATAATTGTAATATGGTCCGTTTATAGGCACCCAGTTCACTATGTAGGTCACAGTCTCTGATCTAGCAGTGCCAAACGCATCCCTCCAGGCGACGGTGAAGGTCTTGGTGCCTCCAACGTTTGGGGCTATCACAGTTAACACGTAATTTGAATCGATAGAGACTCCCGTTTCCATGTTGCTGAGAGTCATGAGAGCAGGTCCTTAACAATTGTTGGTGTAGCCAGATAAGGCGCTGTATAGATGCATGGTGCGTGTGGTGGTAGTGCCTGAGTTCACCACCCAGTTGTTCTCTAGGTCAGGGGTGCACCGTTCATTCATCTTTCTTATGCCGAATCTCTTCTGGACTGTCCCTGGGTTAAGCTGATAATTCAAAAATCCTTTGATGGCTCCACGAATTCCTTAAGGAGTTGCCTGGCAGGTGACTACTTTTCCAAATGTGAGCAGCTGGCCGTTGTTTTGAAGCTTGAATCCAGAAACATAAGCGTTATGCCTGCAGCCCCACCACTTGGTCACTGGGCCAGTGATGACATGCTCACTCACTTGTGATGCTATATCGCAAGTTCCAGTTCCTGCTGGTGCTAGTTCTTGGTCCGTGCAGCCAGCGCCCGTGAAAAAGAATTTGACGTAAAAAAGGAAGTTTGCATTGCGGCAAGTTTTAATCTTAACCAACAGGCAATTTGCATTCTCGACGTCATGCATGACCTCATCTGAAACTCCTATTCCATTATAGTTGGCGTGGTTATATGCTGGGCCATGGACAGGCTTCCAAATGACGTTGTAGACGATGTTGTCAGTCTAGGACACCCCATGCCTATCTGTCCAGCTGATGGTGTAAGTTTAGGCGCCTAGGGCTGATCCTGGGATGGTCATCATATAGTTACTCACAGTCACTCCTGTGGGCAAGTTAGAAAATGTCATCAGTTTTCCCGCGCATGCCGTGGTATAGGCAGACAGGGAGCTAGAGAGATGGGCTGTGCGAGACATTGTGTTGCCATGAATGATGGGGTAAGGGGTCTCCAGGTTAGGCTTGCAGATATCCTCGTTGATCCTCAGGCCGAACAGGCGCAAATACTTGGGGTGGTTCGCTTAGGCCCCTGCTTCCATAGTTCTGAATCCCAGGATCTCACCTTGGACAGGCGTCATGGCTCCACAAATGGCCGGTGATTCGACTGAGCCCACGCTGCTGAGGACACCGGCGGCTTGGAATTAGAATCCACTCATGTACCCTCCGACTCGACAAATCTTGAAGTGTGAGGGTGGTCCAGCGACAGGTGCCGTCTTAGTTTAGGCGACTGTATTGCACTAAGCATCATTCAGAGTGGCTTCATACTTTATCTCAGAGCAGCCGGTACCCGTGTAGCCGAACTTGACTACTCTGAGAGTCCCGACACTGTTCCAGCATCCTATGACTTAAGAGAGAATGCAATTTGCGTTAGCCGAGTTATAGAGACCTGCCGCTCCTCCAGCTTAGGCCTGCAAGAAGGGGCCGTTGACGGTAACCCAATGGACGATGATCTAGATCGTGCTGACTATGGTATTGCCAGCGTAGTCGACGTAGGTGACTGTGAAGGAGGAGGTCCCTGCTGTGGCCAGAGTTGTCTAGATGCTCATCACAAAACTGCTCTGCGTGACAGCAGCGGGAGAAGTGGGGAGCGTGCCGAAGGTCATTAGCCTGGATGAGCAGAGGGCCTAGTAAGAGGAGAGGGTGTCTTTCATGAACATTGTATGGGCGAACAGGGTGTTCGTGTTCACATTCAGGGGAGACGATAGGTTAGGCTTGCATTCGTCGTAATTTACAAGGCGAAGGCCGAAATCGTAGACGATCTTATTAGAATGGCGTTTGAGATAAAATCCAACGACTTTTCCGTAAACTGGCTGCTTGCCGTCGAGAGCATTACCCAAGTAGCCAAAGTCAAGAGAAGTAGCCCCGAAAAACAGCGTGAACCCTGAGAGATGGTTGGAGCCAGGATTGTGATATCCCTAGATATGGGTAATAGGACCTGGAATGGTGTGCACTGTCTTCCTGCTGGCGTGGCAGGATCCTATTGTCCCCTCCCATTCGTACTTTTTAAGTGTACAGCCTGAGCCTGAGTATTCGAAGGAGATATGGTTTAGCCTTTCGGCGCCCCAAGAGTTCAGGTAGCAGGTGCTTATTTTGTTAAGGACACAGGAGACTTAGTCGGCATCCCTGGTCACGCGATAGGGTCCATTGTGAGCGCGACTGAAATAAGGACCATCCACTGGTGGCCAAGTCCTAGAAGCTGGGGGAGCGAGCAAAGTTGTTCCGCCCGGACAGGGAGTGTTGTAGCATAAGCCATTGCCAATACCATTATGACAACACTTGCCAAAGCAATTACCTGCGTCTCGGCAGGAGATAGCGTCGCCGATGACGACCTTGATCAAGGCCGCGAAAGCGAATAATACCAAACTTTTT
>Ga0138260_10234728_pt1 | contig 12812 bp, 10 predicted proteins | sample RNAB_220151111_FD_105235 | JGI IMG/M metagenome (GOLD analysis project Ga0138260, IMG submission 105235) | Metatranscriptomics of polar marine prokaryotic and eukaryotic communities from Palmer Station, Antarctica after 24hr light incubation -... | ecosystem: Environmental > Aquatic > Marine >... | reverse complement strand
GATCAAGGGCTTGTCCAACCTTTTGAGCTGCATAGGTCGCATTAGCATGCTTCCCTAGCGATAAAAGACCACCTTCGAGGCTTAAACACGATAAAGGCATTTATCGCAGGCCAGAAAAAGCCCTACGCTAAAATACACAGCATACTAAACTGGCTTCGTTTTGTTACTTTTTATGCAAACCGAATGACCTTAGAGAGGCGGGAAATAGCATGGCGCTGGTAGCGAATTAACTTGTGACAACTCAATGTACGTCGAGAAACTGGACCGCCTTGGCGGCGCTCATTGCGCTGCAGGCGCCCAAATAGACGAGCTATACTGCTACTATCTGCCGCCGTACCTTTAGATATTTCACCCAGAACTAGAGGCAAGCCTTCTAAATCCATATTCCATATAGATTCGTTCACAGGTATAGAGCGAAAATAAGCCTCATAATAAGCATCCATCACACGTCGGTAATTTAGCAGACAGGCAGCAATATCAGCGGCTACAAATGACGAATATCCTTCTTTGATTAACAAGGATTTTAGAGATACATAAGCGCATGATGACTCTAAATCAATCTCTATATTCAGACCGTGCTTTCGTGAATTCTGGCTACTTGCCAACTTACCCTCAGTGCTTGTAGGACCTGTCGATCGTTGCGCATTGCGACGGTTGGTAAGTGTTTTAGGGTGACTTGGCATCGATTGCCAGGGCGTTATTTTCAAGCACGGCCAATTCAAGGTCCATGCGTTTAATCAACCTGGACTTAAAGTCCACCGAATCAATGCTCTTCTGTAGATGACGCATGGTCTGATACTGGCGATGAATCAGATCATCCGCCATTTTAATGTGTTTATACGCGCCCTTAAAACCACGTGCCCGAAGATCAGACACTGTCAACTCGGCACGCTTTAACAACTCCTCAATCCATTGTTCATCCTCCTCACCTGCATTACCAGAAAGGAAACCCTCAAGAGCCATCGACACCCGGCGATTATCATAAGATAGAGGAAATTCAGCAGACCTGGTTAATATTCCAGCCATAGAGTCATACAATAAGAGTTCTTTTTCTACCGTATGCCGCTTAATCCACCAAAGACACTCATTTAGCTGAATCACCAGAGCAACATTAAGCGGGGATGGGGTTTCAAATTCAGAGAGCAAGCCTTGTAAGCTTGATTGAAAATCCGCCTCAGACTCATTAGGCAAAAGCCTGGGACTGGGCAGTAAAGTGGCAATAGATTTGACTGGATCCTTCAATATAAACACCTCTTTATTGAGAGAGCAAAGGCTTATGAAAGCTAGGCTGTAGGGACCTTTTAAGTATCGCGTTTTAAATGCAACATCACGCCTGGACTAACTAAAGGATCCCCTGTGAATTCGATGCCAGAAGACTCAAACGTTGTTTTTATAGACATTAATACATTGGTATTCGCAGAGGGAATGCCTTCCTGCAATTCATAACGACGGAGGGTTGTTATGCCAACCCCACTTTTATTGGCAAGATCATTACCACTCCAACCTAAAAGGGCCCGAGCTGCTCTAATTTGACTTGAAGATATCACTTTAATACCTGTTATGGTATAATAAATACCATTATGTGTTTATATAACCTTATCCGGAGATAATACCATGATTGACAGTATCTTAGCCAAATTTGATGGTGCATTTGCTGAAAACACTATCCGCGCCTACCGTTCAGATTTTACTCAATACGAGAAATGGTGCACCGAGAACCAATTGCAACCTATCCCAGCTAATGCCGATACCTTGGCCAATTATGTTGACTACCTTAGTCTATCGGCAAAGAGTGCAACCATACGCCGCCGGATTAATAGCCTAGGCACCATATTACAACTATCCAAAAATCACGACCCCACCAAAGAACCCGAAGTCGTTTTAGCCCTCAAACGCATGCACCGAAAAATAGGCAGAGCACAAGAACAAGCCACGCCACTAATCAAAACCTTACTTAATCAGCTATTAGACAATTGTGATGACAGCGCCATGGGCATTAGAAATCGGGTATTGCTACGACTCGGCTATGAAACCATGCGTAGGCGATCAGAACTATGCACATTTAAATTTACAGACATCTCTCAAGCGCCTAATGGCAAGCCAGTGATCAGACTCAACTTTTCCAAAACAGATCAATTTGGTACTGGAAAAATAATACCCATTAGCGAAGTACTATTAACGCTTCTTCACCAATGGCAAAATATTGTCGGCGACAACGGTTACGTATTAAGATCTATCAAGCGGCATGGCAATATAGGCCAACATCTCTCACCCTCTTCAGTCAGCGTGATACTGAAAACTCTTCAGGCTACCATCCATTCCGATAAAAACGCCCCACAACTAAGCGGCCATTCATTTAGGGTGGGTGCTGCTCTTGACCTATTAGAACAAGGCGAGCCACTGGAGAAAATTATGGTAAGGGGTGGCTGGCAGAGCGATGCGACAGCGATGAAGTATTTAAGGAGTTGGACCTGTTGAATCCATCTCTATTATTTTTCGGCGCCTTACCATGGGGCTTACTCACGTCAAAGATGGGAAGCATAGTCAGAAATACCTTATGACTTACTAAAAACGCTGCACCACCTATGGCCTTATCAGTGATCATGTCAAAACATTAGTGCAGGCTATTTTAACACTCCGACTTTCTAGCTTGGACTATTTGTTCCTGATAAACCCAATCGGCCACTTTTTCATCTGGCTGATACTCAGTCACCAGCAGCTGCAACATATTACGTATCATCATCACATCACCATTCACAGCTGCAATACGCAACGTTATGATCATTGGTTGCAATTCACTCCATGGCGTAAAATTTTCATTAGCTTTCATAATACGCTGATGTTGAGTGGCTCGTGGGTTATTACCTATCAGCAGTTCTTCATACAGCTTTTCACCCGGACGCAAGCCAACCACTTCAATATCAATGTCGCCTTCTGGATGGTTTTCATCTTTCACTCGAAATCCAGAAAGTTCAACCATTCTGTGTGCTAGGTCAAGTATTTTAACCGGCTCACCCATGTCTAGCACATACACATCGGCTTCATTACAAGTCTTACCAGAAACAATGCCTTTGCTAAGGAAGCCTGACATAGCACCGGCCTGTATCACTAACTGAGCGGCTTCGGAAATGGTCATAAAATAACGGATAATATCTGGGTGCGTTAAAGTAATGGGACCGCCCTTGGCAATTTGTTTCCTGAAGTAAGGCACAACAGAGCACGATGTACCTAATACATTACCAAAACGAACTATAGACAATTGAGTATTACCGGGACATTGTACAGAAGGGTTTCCATCCCACATGGGGCCGAATGCAGGATTTTTTTCCGCAGCTAAAGCTTGTAAAATTAGCTCACAACAGCGTTTACTAGCACCCATGGCATTAGCGGGGTTAACCGCTTTATCAGTGCTGACTAATACAAAGCTCCCTACCTGCCGCTCTATAGCTATTTTGACCATCACCAACGTACCTAACACATTATTTTTTATACATTCTGCTATATTATGTTCAACAATGGGCACATGCTTTACCGCCGCGGCATGGTAAATAATGTTGGGGTTCCAAGTGGCGATAATATCACTTACGCGGTTTTCATCCGACACTGAACCGAGCAACGGTATTATTGTTGGCACTAGTCCAACAGCACCGTTATTACTCTGCTCATTGGTAAGGTAGTGAAGAATATCTAGTAATTCGTTGTGCAAGGTATAGAGGGAAAACTCGCCTACCTCAAATAATAACAATACCTTTGGTTTGCGCTGCAATAGTTGCCTACACAGCTCACTACCAATGCTGCCACCTGCGCCAGTCACCATAACAACTTTACCAGCGACCTTCTCTTGCAATATTTTTTCGTCTGGTTCTGCTGGATCACGTGCTAACAAATCGTTAATATCTAACTCATGCAGGTCTAAATAATCTACCTTCCCTTTGGCCATAGCAGCCAGCCCCGGCAAAGTACGAATACGCACTTTTAAGGGGCGCAGGTTCTCAATAACCATACTACGGCTCTTACGGCTAATAGATGGCATAGCGAGCAATATGTCATCAACCTGGTGACTAGCGACAAACCCTTGTAATTTTTCTTGGGATAATATCGACACACCCATCAAGTCCCGACCTTGTAGTTCAATTCGATCATCCACAAAAGCCAACAAAACACATTCACGACTTTGCCCCAGACCGATAGCCAATTGCCGACCTGCATCACCTGCTCCAAAAATCACCACCCGTATTTTGCGAGAAGAGTTTAAATCGGAAATAGGGCCACTATCTAAAAGCCCCAAACGAACTAATTCCTCAATCTTACGCAACAACCAACGTGCAAACATGCGGGAGCCGCCAACAGACAGCACTGCCACCATGGTATTTATGAAAACAACAGATCTTGGCACATCCTGCACTCCACTTAAAAAAGCGACCAGTCCCCATAATACTCCATACACCATAACAGCCTTCACAATAGACCATGTGGCCCTCATACCTAAATACCTAATAATGGCCCTATAAAGTCCAAAATAAGAAAACACAGGCACGGCAATAACAGGAGCAAATAATACTAATAATACAATAGGGTTATTCACCCCTCCACGAGGCCAATAAACATTATCAAAGCGCAGTGAAAATGATATCCACAAGACGCCTATAACCAATGCAGAGTCAAAAAATATAAGAATGTTACGTTTTCCCGACCTCGGTATTGAAAGGATAGCTTTAAAAAATCATCATATTAAGTTACTCACTACAATATTAAGTCAAACTGATGTCTTCTTAAAATTCGTTTAACCAGCTAGCTAAAAAATTTAATTCCCGAAATTTTCTACATACTTACTCTTCTGGTAGCCATCTTCTAAAAAAATAATCATACCTTACCAAAACCAGCAAGGAGGTTAAGTCTGATTTATTTTCAGTGCTCGATCTAGACATATTATTGTATAGCCGATCATTTATTTTTTATTCAAGATTTCAGTACACGCGCAAATGGGATCATACTTATTAATGTCGTTAACAGAATAATTTTTAAGTTTATATTGACAGTGCACAGTGCATCAACAGTGATAATGGTTATTGATGTATTTTTGATAAAAATGGGCTAATCAATGAGAAATACCATTTCTTTTAATCACTTTAAAAAAGGTCATCCATAATATTTTCATATCAAACACAAATGATTGACGATTCATATACTCTACATCTAAGGCCACTTTATTGGGTATTGACAGCTCATCTCTTCCATTAATTTGCGCCCAGCCCGTAATGCCTGGTAGTAACTTGTTTACGCCCATCTCAGTGCGCAAAGAAATCAAATCACTTTGATTATAAAGGGCTGGTCGAGGCCCCACAAAACTCATATCACCCTTCAGTACCGAAAATAGTTGAGGCAGCTCATCCAAACTTGATTTGCGTATAAAATCACCAGCCGGCGTCAAAAAATTTTTAGAATCAGGTAATAAATGAGTTGCCACAATAGGCGCATCGATATTCATACTCCTAAACTTAGGCATTTTGAAAATAATATTATTCTTGCCTACTCGATCTGACCAGTAAAGAACAGAGCCCTTTGAAGTCAACTTGACTAATACAGCAACCATGAAAACCGGTAACCATATAAAAAACACTGCCACCACTGTAAGGACTAAATCAACAAGCCTTTTCATCAAAAATCACAATCCTTTATATATGTAGCTACTGGAATAAGCCCTTGCCCATAGTAACAACCTTACAATCCCGACACAGGCATTTCAATTCAGTTTACTAATGTCCTAACAAGGTTATACCCACTTTTTGCTTCTCAGTGCCCTACTTACATATATAACGCACGTTTCTTGCCGCACCTAAGGGTTGTACTACTCTGGAGATAGTATGATCTTGCCTTAATACCAAGGTCACAGTTTCTTCTTTTAATCATTGTGGGCACTGCTTGTAACTGCGATCTTGATTCATAATTAAGACGTTAGTCATTGACCATTTTGCCTTTCATACAACTGTCGGTAATTAGGCCTAAACCTCTACTTTTAACCTAGGTTATTAATGGGGGGATTACCGTTACACCTAAGCAGGGATTAAGTTATGGGCCATACGCTCTAATAATGTTAAAGCTTAGGCTGCTGTATATCTTTTTTGGATAACAGAAACGCTCTTGGCTTATATCCTAAGTTCTTTGATGCATCAGAATGCTCATAGACTAAGTCACGATTCATTCGCTCTGCCACCGTAGCACACCAATACTTATATCGAGGCAATAACCTCAAACATGCCAGCGTTAGCTTGAACACATTTAGCGGAACAGAAAGAAAACGAGGACGCCTCCCAAGAGCTCCAAATATTCTCTCAACCATTTCACGATAAGTCAGCGTTTCTCCACCAGATATATTGTATGCTTGATTAGTACTAACCGTGCGAAGAGCAGCCACACAGACATCAGCAACATCAGTAACATGGACCGGCTGCCGAAGCCCCGCTGCGTTACCATACAAAGGGAAAAAACCGAACCGGGAAATAAAGCGTGCTATTTCAGTTATATTTTTATCACGCCCAAAACCATAAATTAATGTTGGTCGCAATATAATCCACTGAATACCTTTTTCTTCGGCCCAAGCCTCCACCAATTGCTCAGCAGCTGCCAGACGCTGGGCAATAACCCGCTCTTCAAAATCAGATGACTCATCCTTGGAAAATCGACTAGTAGAAGAAAGTACTACCACACGAGACGCACCAGCTGTTTCAAGCAAATCGAAGTACTGTGGCAATACCCATACCGGGACAGCACAAATCCAATGAGGAATCTTGCTTTCTTTTTCAAAAAGTTGATTCGAGAAAAAAGGCAACTGTTGCCAACTCACTTTATCTAACGACTCATGAGCTGCTTGCCGAGAAAATGCAGTTACCTGACAATGCGTTTCCTGTAATAAGGGCAATAAGCTTGCTCCTACAACACTAGTCGCACCAAGGACACCCACCTGATTTTCAACAAGGCTATAACCCACGTTCAAATCCCAAAAATCGAGCAACTCGCTTGAATGTATAATAACTGGCCACACAACTGAAATGTAGCCATACCCCCAGCGCCACCAAAACCATCAATACTGCAGGGTACTGATGGTAAAAAAACTTACGATAAAACCGCATCATCCCCTTATGTTTATGCCACTCAACAAACATGGGGCGGGTTCTGCTACAAGCACCCTGTTGATGTACAATACGCGCATCTGGCACAAAGGCTATTTTCCAGCCATTAGCGCGAAAACGCATGCAATAGTCCAAATCTTCGCAATGTAGAAAATAACCTTCATCCCACAACCCTACATCTTCTATGGCCTTTCGCGTAACCAGCATACATGCACCAGAAATAGCTTCAACCTCAATAGATTTAGCGGGTAACGGGTTGTTATGTAAATGATAGTTTTCAAACAAGCGCGGCCAGCGGCCTGAGAAGCGAGTTAAGCCAGTTACTCGCACTAATGTGCGCCAAGGCGTAGGTACAGCTCTGCGGCCACCCCCCTGCTCCGCTCCATCAGAACCAATGAGCGTTCCACCAACCATTCCAACCTGATCATTAATTTTCAAATAATCCAACAACTGGCACATTGCAGCGGATGCAATATAACAATCTGGATTCAAAAACAGTAAATAATCTGCACTAGCAGCCTTTATACCCACATTACACGCAGCAGAAAAACCTAAATTCTTGTCATTCTTAATGATGATAATTTCAGGCTGGTAACCCAACGCATCAATGCTTCCATCTGTAGATGCATTATCAACAACAATAACCTCAATGCTCAAAGAACAGGCTAACAGGGAATCTATCGACTCCCTTAAAAGAAAACCTGCATTGAAGTTAACAATTATTGCCGAAACTATCACCCCCATATTTTCATCAGTCTCTAAAAAAACTTTTATCTAAAACTTTCCAGATATCACTAACGGGAGCAACTCGCTTCCCCTGTATTTTTTTACGCTTGCGCCACATTCGTGGTAATCCTTTTATAGCAATTAGATAAGAGCGAAGAAGTACTTTGATATTTCCACGAAAAACACAAACGCTAATCAAAATGATTATCTGGGTCAATAAAACAGGCAATAACAACCAAAACAAAAAACCCGGCATATTTTTCACAAATGTCCACACAAGGTTTCTGTGGCCATGATATAAAGAAAAATCACTTCTTCGTCCGCCACTAGTAGCAGAGCCAATGTGGTGAACAACCGCACTGGGCACATACCTCGCACTATAACCAGCTAGGCGCAGCCTGAATCCTAAGTCCACATCCTCTAAATAACAAAAATAATCTTCATCAAAACCGCCTACTTCTTTTAAGACCTCTGCACGGTATAGCGCACCAGCAGCGCATGCTGAAAATATCTCACCGGGAAGCTCGTTCCGTGCGCTTGACATCTTCCCCACACCACTTCGCCAGGCGATCCCTGAAATATGGTAAACATCCCCAACCCCATCTAACAGTCCATTACCCTCATACATAATCTGTTTTGAACCAAAGGCTGCAACATCAGGATATAACTGAGATTCAGAGACCAACTGCTCCAACCATTCAGGTTCGGGGAACGCGTCGGGATTTAAAACAGCTAATAGTGTTGCGTCAGATTCCTTAAATGCACGGTTATTAGCTTCAGCAAACCCCAAGTTAAATTCCATACAATAAACTGACACTCCTGACATATCGTAAGCTATATCAAGAGAACCATCAGTACTTGCATTGTCAAAAACCAGAATGCGGTTTGGTTGAAGCGTTTGCTTAGAGAGCGCAATTAAACATTTCTGAAGGCACTCGCCACTATTCCAATTGACAACAATAACATCTGTAGATATATAAATAAGATAAACACCATTAACCAGTTAATGAATTTTTCAATTTATTAACTGGTTTGTAATTTTGACTATAAACCAATGACAAACCATTACAGTAGCAAAGAAAATCGAGAGTCACCGAAACAACAAAAATATGCCCCAATATTGGTCAGTTTAACTACGGTTACCACTTTTTAAATTTCAAAAACTATCGTTTAAGTAGTTGCACAGCCAGTCTGTTCTACCTGAGTAATACACTAATATATAGTATGAACTCGATCGTTAGCTTCCAGAGTGTAAATTTTTTAAACTATAATATGCGTTCGTAACTATGCAGCAATCCCGATAAACTTCCACTACAGATTATGACCTAAAGCAGTTGATCATGTGTATAGTTTGTAACATGGCCAAATGAAACTGTATCGTGAGCAATATAGCGCCGGTTATTAATTTCACTATATTTTATATCTTTGGTACTAGGAACCACTTTGTTACTAAAAAATACATCTTGATGGTAAACAGCAAGATGGGGAGGGGTTACATGCATAGCTATACTCAAACGGGTTTGCAGGTCATCAAGTATAGGGGAGCCCCCATGAGGGAGTTGAGGGTGCCAAATTATTGTGTCCCCTTTACTAACATGTATTTCTTTTTCTATAAGACCGGCACTAACATATTGCTGTTTAACCAGAGCTTGATATTCGCACCACAATTCATCGGAGTATGGATTAATAGAATCCAAATCTTTAAAAAACTTTTTTGCAATGGATTGACGATCTAATTCAGGTAGCTTATGCCCACCAGGAACCACCCGTAATGCTCCATTACCTGGGCCAACATCTTCTAATGCGACCCAAACACCAACATATGAGTACTGCGGGTTTGTCCAGAAATAAGGAGTATCTCGATGAATGTCTTGAGTGCTGCCTTTTTCAAAAACAAGCGAGGTATATAAAGTTGCTTCTCCCATTATGTAATCTAGAAAAGGAAGAGATGGGTTAGATGTAAAAAGCTCAGCTATAGCAGGCTTATTAGTATGAAGGTTGACAATCCTTCTAAGACAGCCAGATGAATCCTGGATGGGGGTAGTAATAGCCTCATTGTTTTTTTTTGAATTCAAAAAAAGAATGGCGAGCATGTTCAACTTTATCAAGAAAATCGCTGTTACTAGGGATTACCACAAACCCATCACGCAGGAAGGAAGTTAAATATTTTTTAACAGAAGAGTCCAGATATAAATCATCCGGTACAACTGCATCATAATCTAATAAGTTCATACATTACCTCTATATTATTCAGGTCACCTGAGAAAACGTTATTCGGTGACTAAGTTAAAATTCATAGCCTCGTATCTAAAAAATGGAACACCATGTTGCTATTTACATAATCATACAGAGAATTTAGGATACTTTTAGATAAATCCATGAACAATCTAAAATTAAAAACTTACACTAACCCCCGCTGAGGACTACCGATAGCAGATTCAACGCACAAATTCATATTCAACTTCGATACTATCTAAGCCAACAATTTCATCGCTATCAGAATTTGAAAGACCCATATCTGAGGCAAGAAGACTAATGGAGAAGGCTCTCTCTACGGCATGAGCAAATGTTCCATCAACTTGTCCTTTTTCAGAGTCAAAGTCATCTTCTGAGATCGATAGATTAAGCAAAGGTTGCAATGCCGAAACGCGAGCATAGAACATTGTGCCAGCGACAAAAGGCTGCTTCATCGTACTATGATAATCAACGCCCATTCGTTCGGCTAAACGCAATGCAGCCTGTTTATTCGAGCCCCAATAAGTAGTCATATCAACAATATGACCTTGAGGCCCTACAATACCAAGGTCTTTACGGTGGTTAAAGTACGTTATTATCTGCTCACACTTTTTAGGTAATAATAGTTTTTCAAAAATATCATTACGCCAGGTATTGCCATCCTCACGATGGCTTGACTTCTTAGTGTGCAATTTTAACAATAAAGAATGCCTACCTTCGATAACGAAAGGCATTATTTTGAAAAATGGTAGAACATCTCGCCCCTTATTGTCGACAGAGAGCAAACAGTACTGTCGCCCAAATTCATTAAGAATGTTTTCAACCTCACCTTTAGAGGCATGCGGTGTAGTTACATAAAGCTTCATTTCTATCTTCATTTTCTTTAAGTAAACTAGTATTTCTTCAAAAACATCTATATAGAAAGCGTGAATTACAATAGCTAAGACTTCATTACTGCTCATATCTTTTTTAGGTGAACTTGCTCGAAGCAAAGCCATGCGCGTTGCCTCTAGATACGCATAACCGTAGCGCTGGTCAGGCTCTAAATGAGCACCTTCGGCCCATTCATTCCATGCATTTACGAAAACTATACGTTCTTCATGATTGTCAAACCGTTGTACCGTATCTTTTACTGCGTTGTATAGCCATCGCTGATAGCCAAATGGCGAGGCTCCATACAGAATATTTCCATTAGACTTTTTCCTTGCTGTATTATCCCATGCAGGGTTAACTCCTCGAAAGAGTTTGTAACTGGCGGACTCATAGTCTTCACTTCTCTCAACCATTACATTCCAATCATAAATCTGGCCAGTAAAATTGTCTTCACGGCTAGGAACCTCGTCAGTCATCAGGGGCAAATGCATATTATTGGGAGGAAATTCAATTGCCGCATCAAATCCGTATGTCGCTGGATCAACACTTTCAAATGATTGAGTGTAGGCCAAATAAATCTCACCAATTCCATTTTCCCGGCACCAGTCTCTCCAACGACTAGCTGTGTCCTTTGCAGATATCAAAAGACTGGGACGATATATGAGTAATACTGGTTTGCCATCAATACGAATATATCTCTGATCCTTCATGTACTTTGACACATATTCAATAAAATCCAAATCATCTTCTGTCGAATGGTTTTGTGAAATAAGTATGTCGTCATCTCGCCCATCCCAACGACGGCTCCAGTTTTCATTTGCCCAGCACAAACAAAATGGAAAATCGATATCTGTATTTTCAAGAAACTGCAATATTGGATTCTCTAGCAAGCGCGTGCCTCCAAACCAATAAAAATAGAAGGAAAAGCCACTAATACCATACAGCTTTGCCATTTCAGTTTGCTGCCTCATTACTTCAACATCACCCAAGTCATAGTACCCTAAGTCTCCAGGTACATGTGGCTGATAGTGCCCTTCGAACTGAGGCTTTGCTGGCTGTACATTTGTCCATTCAGTAAAGCCCTTCCCCCACCACTCATCATTTTCAGGGATCGAGTGAAATTGTGGTAAATAGGAAGCAATTAAACTGACGGGCTTATTTGTAAAATCTGAAGCATCGAGTTTGCTAACATACTGATCTGAAGCATCAAGTTCACTAACATACTGAAATAGCTTACTATTCGCAGTGCCACGTGGAACTTTATTTACTTTTGATAGCTTCCAATACTTATATGACTGCGTGCGCCAGAACACAAAAGGTAATAGGGTGAATATAATTTTCTTAACACCTTGCTTAACGCTAAAATATTTACCCGATATAGTTTTGGCTCTTTTACTGAAAAAAGACTCTCGCTTCGGTAATCGCCCCTCTGCTGCGCCGTACGTTAGGTAGTGCGTATATGGATCCATACCACTTCTCCCAACATCTAGATTTTGTTTCAGGTACCAGGAAGCATCAAAGGCCTTCTTTTTAATTATTTTTCGACTCATATTTATAACTCTGGTAAGTGTATTGTCAAGCGTTGATACGTGGCTTTCTAGCTCGCCTAGCCGCAAGTCCCGCTCCTGTAACTGATGGTCTCGCCCATCTAACTGATCATTTCGTTCAGCTAACTGATTGTTCCACTCTTGTAACTGACCACTTCGTTCTTCTAACTGACTATCTAGCTCACATATCTGATCATTTCGGCCATCTAACAGATCGCTGAGCTCTTGTAGCTGACCGCTTCGTTCTTCTAACTGACTATCTTGCTCAGAAATCTGATCATTTTGGCCATCTAATAGATCG
>Ga0138260_10527411_pt1 | contig 12813 bp, 18 predicted proteins | sample RNAB_220151111_FD_105235 | JGI IMG/M metagenome (GOLD analysis project Ga0138260, IMG submission 105235) | Metatranscriptomics of polar marine prokaryotic and eukaryotic communities from Palmer Station, Antarctica after 24hr light incubation -... | ecosystem: Environmental > Aquatic > Marine >... | reverse complement strand
TAAGAATATCAACTTCTAATGTCTAGTATATCGTATGAGCAGCGACGGGCTGCGATGCGGGACCGTGAAGCTGGTGAACCTTGCTTCGACTGGAGGCGGAGGTTTGGAATCGAAGAGGACCTCGTCGGAGGTGTGGGAACATCAGCAGCAACTTAGGCACCTTCAGCAGGTCTGCCGAACATTCGCTCATATCTCGGAGAGAATGAAGTGATAAGAAATATTGGAGCTAAATCAACCAATGCCACGCATGCTCCGGAGAAATGCGTGGCAAGGAGCTCTCTGTTTGAGAAGGAGGCTCATCGAGGCCATCAGATGAGTAGAAGAGCGTTTTCATGCAGCGAAATGGAAGAGGAGCTCAGGAGAGGGCATTGCCCAAAGAAGATCAATTTTGAAGCAGAACAGGCCGATTCGAGAGCTTTGGTTACCAATTCAAATTTCAGGGAGGTCCTGAAGAGCCAGAGCATGCAGAGAACCTCGTTGATTGGCCACAAGAGAGGACTCAAGAGAGATGGTAGAGAGTCAAGGCTGTTGTATACATTCACATTCATCATGGCTTTGGTGCTCTTTGCATCGGCTGTGCTTTCGGCCGACATTCCGGACTTCGTTTCTGGGGTCTCTGGCTTGCCTTAGAGCGGGACCTTACAGAAGACGACAGATACAGACCTTCCCAGTTGTGGGTCAGCTTCCGATGCCATGTTGCTCGACAACAAGCAGCAACTCAGTGAGTCCAGCTTCATCAAGGTCGATGTGGAGAAAGCGGACTACCTCGATAAGGTGAAACTCCAAGACCACGCCGAATCAAGCTGGCCGATGACAGCATCGATGCTGGCCACATTTGAGTCTAGAGCAAGCACCAACTGCACAGACAGCACAAAGATGGAAAAAGCTCAAAAGTCGACACCAACTCCGGCCGCTTACAACCAGTCCATTACTTCAGAGAATAAGATGATCAAATCCTTCCTAGATCAAAGCGCTGTCAACTTTGAGAACTCAATCGGCATGATGAACAAGCAGCAATACTTCGGCGAGCACGACAGGGACCTCATGACGGCTGGGTTCTTCCTGGAGGATGAGCTTCATGCCAGACTCCACGCTTTGGCAAAGATGACGTGCAGTGTGGTGAATGATGATGATCAAGAAGAAGATGACCGATTTGAAGACATCTTTGGAAGAGCTAATCCACAGAAACAGCAGCTGCACCAATTCTGCAAGATGACCGATGGGGACATGGACTCCTATGACGGGAACATTCCAGTCGTGGAAGTTGAGGATTCTCTCGATCTGGACGATAGCAATTATCAAAGCGGTGACGAACTTGAAATTGAACTCAAGTCTGATGCATTCACGAAATTGAGTCCATTCTTCAAAGACAAGGCTTTAAGGTCTCAACAAATCGTTCAACTTAAAAAGTGCTTGAAGTTCCATATTTCTCCATCTGTTCAAAAAAACACGACATTTTACACAGACATGAAACATTTGGCTTCCAAGCGCGATCCTCCAGAGGCAAGGCTCTCGTACAAATACTATACTGGGAGATTCCCTGAGCTCACAGGTGCAACTGGCGAGGCCTTGAATAAGGACAAGATGCTGTACAATAGCAAGTCAATTCACTACAAGGAGCTCCACTTCTTTGACGATATGATTAAGAAGATCAATGATGAGAAGGAGATGTGGCCTGGAATCAAAATCACAGATACCAATGCCAATCAAGACCACGTCAAGAAGGATAAAGATCCAGATGGAGCGCCGGCAAGTGGAAGATCAGCTCCTGGTTTCTCTCCGCCATTTGGAAGCTTCTAAAAAGATTTGTTTGGATCTCGTGCAGTTCATCCATATCCAGTTGATGAAATGATTCTTGGTGAAAAGAAGCGAGTAATTTCGAAGATATTGAATATGAAAGCGTTGCATCATCATAAAGAGAATTTTGAAACGATGGAGAAATATCTTCTTGATGCACCGACTTCAGATGCCAAGCAATTCTCCAAGCTGTTTTTCACTTATGAAGAATCAGATTATGTCGAGGCTCTTGCTCAGGGGATCAAGCCACGGAATATTTTAGATTTGTCCATCAAGAATGGTCATTCAAGGTTTTTTGGAAGTGATTTTGATATTTCGCCCAAAAGCCTACAGTAATCTGAGCCCATATACCTGGTGACTCCAAAAATGGAGACAATCAAAATAACGAATACGAAGCACAAAGGCCAAGGAAATATCGGCAATATAGTCATCACTGATGTGTTAACCAGCTCTCCAGAAGTAATAGCATTCTTGGAAGATAACCAGACTTTTCCGATCACTTTGAGGCCATCTCAGTCGATCAAGGTTCAGCTGGTTGTGACAGCAGAGCACTGTGGCCACTTCGAAGCCCTTCTTTACTTCTTGGTCGATAAGAGAATTTTGGTGACTGGATACAGCGCAAATGTGCACCCAAACAAGTTTGGACTGGCCCCGATCTACTACGATAGAGTCCAAGACCGAGACGAGATCAGCCATGCCCTCAACGTGGCCAACCCATACCCCAAGTAAATATATGTGGAAGAATTCTACATCACCAATAAACAGTTCAAAGCCGATTTCAAATCAGCTGCGCAATAGTCCACAAGCTCATCCCACAAATCGAGCAAGAATCAGATCAATTTCATCATCGAGACAAATTCAAATTGAACTTTTTGTAATATTCTGTACAAAGCAAATATCAAGGCTGACATTGAGGAAGCTGTTATCGTCTTTCGATTTTCAACTGGTGACTTCATCAGGATTCCTTTCTACGTCCGCACTATCAATACCATTTTTGAGACCAGCCCAAGCCTGGTGGATTTTGGCCTCATTCAGCTAAATCAGTAGCCGATGAAGATGAAACTATCTGCAAGAATCAACTTGAACAAAATTACGAGAGTCTCTGATTACTTTTTGCCGCTGGACCAGCCCAATCTTGATTTTCAACTTTTGGAGCCACCTGGAGACTTGGTAGCTGACAAGGCCAAAAAGAATTCTCAAGACAAAGATACAGTCAGGCCAAAGCTACACATAGATTCAAATAATTTTGCGACTCTACAGATTGGTCATGTCTACCTCAATCCACTCAAAGCGCAGTTCATCGCCACCTCGATCAAGGTCGAGGTCCAGCTCAAAGAGGGCAGGCAATTCAGAGTCAGCGAGTCACACGGTGAACAGGGACAAGCACAGAGGGAGACCACCTTCGTCGAGATTCCCATCATCGGGAGTGTCGTCAACCATACCAAATTGTTCTCCGCAGTCCAGTTTGGCAGAAGCCAAAGCATGCAGAACTCTCAACCATTGCCTCTCTATCTTCTGGACACGACAGAAAAAGTCCAAATGCATCCAAACGAGACCAGAAAAGAAGTTCATATTGTTCCAAATTTCATTTTGAGAAACAATTTGCGCTCACCCATTGTGGTTTCCAAGATGATCTTTCCTGAAGGCCTTTAGAATAGCTTTGCTGAGATGCAGCACCACAATAGCATAACACAGTACCTGTTGAAATCGAGCAGCTTTGAGCAGCCTCCAGGCTCCACCGTGGCTTACGGAGACTTGGTCATTCGAGTGAATAGACTGAAGTTCAGATAGGGATATCAAATCGTGTGGCTTGAAGTCAATCAGACTTTGGTGCCAGCACAGGTGCAAGTCTACAGCAGAAGCCTGTATTGCTAGTGGTAGTCGAAGGCTCAGCTGATCCAAGACAAGAGCTCCAACTCATCCAAGATCTGGAATGAAGATCAGCAGAATGTGACTTTGTGCTCTGGCTTGAAGGATATTCATTTTGGGGATCTGTAGATCGGAGTTCCAAAGTCCAAAATTCTGAGGATTACAAACGTCAACCCGATAGCGATAAGCTTGGAATAGGCATTCAAGAGCTCAGTCGATGATTTATCTCTCGAGCTCGAGAAGGTCACCGACAAGCATGGCAAAACAATTGAGCCTGTCTGGAGAGTTGATCAGCCGAGCAATGCAAAGAAGATCACGACTCAGAACGTCGAGATAATGAATACAAAGAGGACCAAAAAGCTGATTGGTTTGTCGATATAGCCTTTAGAATCGGTATACCTGAGGCTCAAAGTGCTCTCGCTGACTGCGAAGACCAGAGAGTCCAACTTGGAATTGAGACTGGAGCCAAAAGACTTTGAGAACATCAATATCACTTACCGATACCAAGTCTATGAAGGCTCTTTGGCATTCCAGCCGCAAGTCTATAAATTCTTGCCCAGCTTCCAAGGGATGCCTCAAGACAAGATCCTGACTGCGCGCTCAAACTTCTCAAATCCAGTCGAGATCTTTTCGTTGAAGTCCAAAGATCCGCGAATTGAAACAAGAATCTTGAATAAAGAGATAAAACCTTGGAATATGAGCATCAGCGGAATCATCACCTACGATGCTGGCAAAACTGGCATGGAGAAGCACTCAGAGTACATCAAATCCATCTCCTAGTTCAGCATAGAGAATCCACCGACGTTGCAAATCGATGCATATAATCTGCAAAAGATGCAAGCCAAGAAGAACATGAAAGGAGCCACCCATTCCGGCAACTTGGACATCTTCCAGAGATTTCAAAGCCTAAGCGACAAAGAAATCTTGCAAATCATCAAGAACCTGGAGCCAAACGACGAAGGAAATGATGCATCAGCTGCCCAAGCTCACCCACTGATCTCCATGAACCTCAAAGGGGATGACCATGGAGTACAAGGGCTGCTCAAACAAAATGCTTCTTTCATTCAGATTCCGCTCAAGGACTCCATGAAAGGAGCTTCTGGCTTCGACCCAGATTAGACTTTGAAAAATCTAGAGGGAGTCGGATAGCACAAGGGCTTCAACAATAAGCAAAACACAGGGTTGTTTTCTGCACCTGATAAAGATTTCAAGGTTTCGGAGTCGATTAACTACCGAGACATCCTGGCATGGAGAGAAAGGCAAGAAGAATGGAGAGAGCTGGAACGCCATGGCAAAAACATCATCAATTCAACTTTGGAGATAGAAACATCGTTAATCGAGGACATGCAGATTCCAATTGAGGCCAGCCTCAAGAAGCCCGAAATAATTCTGAATGACAGTCTTGACTTTGGTGAGATACAAGTCGGCTAATCAGTTTACAAAGACCTATTGATACAAAACCCAACATCAGAAACTCTGAAGTTCCAATTATTCGTCGGCTATGACCTCGATGACAGCTACATTAGCCGTCAGACGGATAAAATTGCATGGATTGACAGAGGAGCTTTCAGAGACAAGATGCAGAGGCAAATCGATATCTACATGAAGGGCGTCAGCCTCGACCTGGTCGAATAGATCGAGTACATGTTTGACAAATTCAAGCAATAGAACGCCAGCGATCTGCAAATCAACTACGACAACGTCAAGAACAAGTCAAGGAGGGACATCATCGAGATCTTGCTGAGCTACAGCTAATAGAGATCAGCCGATGACGACAACGCCTCCACCGGCATCGATGAGATCTTGAACTACTACAAAGAGTTCGACAATGAGCTGCAGCAGAACTATGTCAGCAAATACTGCACACAGATCTTCTTGGACCACAGCAACATCTACGAATACACCAGCTTCAAGCACTTCTATGACGAAACGACAAAAGGAGATATGAACATGCCCACTGACAAGTAAATCGGATGGAATGCCTATCGTAATAGAAACCAGCTGTTCATCTCTGAGAAGGAGAACTCTGTCTCTCAGTGCTTGTTCACGATCTAATATATTGGTCTTCTGGAGCGGCAAATGAACATCAATCAGAAAGAGCAAGAGATGGCCATGGCTGATGGACACAAACAGGAATACTGCGATGATCATGATTTCACCATTCAAAGTATCCAAAGCTACTACAAGTGGCTCTATCTGAATGTTTATGATTATGATTGGAAGATCAATAACAGCATGGAGAAGTGCAATTTGACCATGCCATTGGAGCAGCTTGAGAATCTCAATTCAGTAGATGGGATCACCTAGGTGCTGAGATCCATCTTCTATCACGACACCTTGCAAACTTGGAAAAGGTGGCAGCTGGCCAGCAACAGATACCAAAGATCGCTGCTTGAGGCCCAGGCTACTCAAAGTGGTCCAATTATGCAATACCAAGAACGATATATCTACTATTTGAGCAATATTGTCCCCTACAACCATGTTCAATATGAACGATATATCACAAAGGAAGAAAGAAAGGGATTTGAAGCAAATTTGCGCAAATTGGACTTGTCTCTCGATTGGTTCAGAACTGGCAAGGTCAACATCGAAATCAATAATCCTGATTAGATCCAGCAAGTTGTCAACAAAGCTTGGGAAGACGAACTAGAAGAGAATAAGAAAAAGGAAGAAGCAAAAAGTCTCGATGCTTATGGAAATAAAAACTATTTTGCCAAAGCTAGCGGATTCTTCAAGGAAACCTTCTTCGAGCTCTTCGAGTTCGTTGGTAAATTGCTTGAGTATGATCCTTATGAATACACGAGTATCAGTCAAGGTGATAGAGCCAGCATCATCAACCCCTTGAGTAGCATCAATGATCGATTCAAATTGAAAAACAAGGATATTCAGCAGATCATGATCAAGAACAACGTGCTCCAGAGAGCAAGGAGTGTCCAGAAAGCGGAGGCTGCTGGGCGCAAATCAAAACTCAAGCAATCGCAAAAGCAGCCCCATGAACGCTTGCAGAAAACAGAAGCTCCACTTGCTTAGCACCCAATCCAGAACTTCTATCTGAATCCAAAATATAAAGAAAAAGTATTCTAAGTACCACCTCATCAGAATTTTACAGTTAAAGATGCAGTCATTTTTGAACCATAAGTGATCGAACAATAATTCAATGCCAGGCTTCATTCTGAATTAGAGCAGATGAGAAAGGAAAGAAGTGAGCTCCTCTAGAAGCTCCAAGATGTGAAACCAGGAGCTACTACTCATGATCACAAACGAGAAAAAGATTTCCTCACCGAGCTGGAAGCTGAACTGCACAACAAAGCAGTGCGAGCCACCAAAATGCAACTGTTGATTAAGAACAACCTCACCATCATCGAATCGGTCCAACTCAAAGGCTATGGCACTTCAGCTATGCTCGAGCTCGTGGACGTGCGAAAGGATTTCATCAGGGTCACAGAGGGGGCTGATAGGCGAGCAGCACCAGTGGTGCAGACGAAGAGGGTCAGCGTCGCCGACATGTACAAGTATGAGCTAACGACATTCAAGAATATTTCTGCTACAGCAAGCATGGACGTGTGGAATGACCTCAAGGTCGAAGAGCAGCAAAACGGGTTTATCAGGAATATGTCTCAGTTTTTGAGGAAGAGTGAGTGGACAGATGCCAACTTGCACAAGCATCTCGCTGGATCAGAGCTCTATGTCATCAACCATCTGTTCGATGAATAGACGCAAGCTGAATACTTTCGGAAACAAAAGCAATCGGGCAAAGATCTCACCGTGACTTAGCAGCTCGTCGCCAACAGCTACCACCAGAAGAACTTCTTGAAGAAAAATGACCGATTTATGCTCAGCTTGAAAATGCAGAGCTTCAAGAATTATATTCCGCTGAATATCCCGATCACGGATATCTTCAAGAAAAAGGTCCACCTCGACGGCAACAAGATGCAGCATGACCAGCAAGCAGGGTCTCAACCGCAAGAGCAGCGCACAGTCGGCTCCCTCTTTTATGTTGACTAGTCAGAACTCGTCTACCCAGACGAATCGATAGATCCAAATGACCCAGACTGGGTCATCGAGGACGAGAGAAACAAGTCAGTGCAAGAGCAGCAGAAGTACACGCAATAATTCTAGCAGAAGATGATGGAGTTTGTGGATAGACCTGATTAAAATTAGAAGTAGACCCTGAAGCAGCAAGTGTCTCAGACCCTCAATAGGTGGGACACTCAGGATTTCAGAGTTGATTTGAATTGGACTGACTTTGAATATCATGTGCTCAGAAATCAAGTCCAGCTTGTCAAAGATCACACAAGAATCTTGGTCTTCCAAAACTCAGGAACTCTACCTGTCAAGATCACGAGCATCAGGATCGATGAAACCGAAAATTCTCATTGTTCTGATCCTTGGGGCATCTTGTACGTGGCCAACTGCAAGAAGTACACTCGATTCACACTCTCGCCAAAGTAGAAGATATCATTGCAGCTCGTCTATCATGAGGCCTTCCAATTTGTAAACACCAAGAAGACTCTGACTATCGAGACTGAACATTTTTCACAGAAGTTCTATCTTGACTTTTCGATTTCTGAGCGAGCACAGAGCTTGGCTCATAGAGTTGAGAATAAATATGTTGGGAATGAGAACCAAAGCAACTCCAACTTCATGTATTTGGTGCAGTTCTTCCATTTGATATTCATAGTTGCATTGGCTTCTTCTGCCGTGATTGTGATCATCACCATGAAAAGAGTTTACGACGACCAGGTCATGATCATGAATGGAATCTTCCCAATCCTTGATATAAAACAGGTCAAGCTCAGACAGCCTGACAAGAGGGCTGGCTCGACGGGCTCGGAAGCACCTGATCTATCAAGCACCATCTTTTCTCATTTCAGCAATCCAGACTATGGTGGGTCACTCATGACAAAGAAGGAGACTATGGACCAATATGTTTTGATCAATCAGAAGGTCAACTCCAACCACGATCCCAAAGATTTCAGTATCATTGCCAAAAGAAAATATATAAACCAAGTTCTGCCGAATATCGCTCACAAAGACAATGCTCCTGTTCCTCCAGGTGCAGCCAGCAGCTCAGCGAATGAGAAGACATGCAGGTAGATCTTCATATCCGATGGAGAGGTGCATCGATCCTACCGCAGCTGCAAGACCTTGAGCACAGCTCAAGGTCAAGCTCTCGCCAAAGAAGCTCTTGCATATGCGTAAAAGAGCAACTTGGTGATATTTGAAGCACAGAAGTAGGCCAGCTTGGTAATGGCTGAGCAAAACAAGCACAGGTTCCAGGACCATGCCAACGAATTTGCAGATGCTGAACATAGACTACACAAGCAGAGCTAGATCCAGCTCGAACAGCAGATCTTGGCAGAAATGAGCAAAAAGTCACCTGAAGAACAGTTGAATACAGGTATCAAATTCTCCAGAGATGAGAATGGAGCAGCCTCCTATGTATTTGTAAAACTGGATGAGGTCGATGCAGAAGACATGCACAATGTCAAGAGGTTGTCGATCAAGAGTCAAAATAAGGTGTCTATCGAATCCCTTGACAGCGAGAATATACCTTAAGCATATGATGCCATGAATCAACCAGAGTTGGCCTCTATGAGTAAATAGCGATTCCTGAGAGCTGCTTAGAATCAACATGATTGGAATATGACGGCCTTCAAGGAGAGCATGGAAGAGGAGAAGGCGTCAAGTCAGGGAGGTGATGATGTCGATGTCGGCGATGATAAAGCGGCGGCAAGCAAGGTGCTAGACATCGACGAGTGGAATCGCAAGCAGTAGTCGAAAGGTGCGAAGCTACGGCACTCAGAGTAGCCAGAGATGATGCAAGGTGCATCTGATCAAGATCAAAAACGAGCAGATAACTCAATGAAACCAGCGAATCAGCCTCTCTCTAAGAAGCAGAAGAAGTAGCTGATGATTCAAAAACAGCAAGAGAATGCAAGAGCAGCTGCTCTTGCGCGCCAACAAGAAGCAATGCGCAAAGAACGTGAGAACCGTGAGCGAGAAAAGCTATAATAAGAACAGCAACTCAAAGAGTAGGCAGCGCTTGAAGAACAGAAACAAGCAAATGAAAAAGCAGAATAAAAGGAAAAGAAGCAAAAAGTGAAGAAACTTACCAAAGCAGAGCTGAAAAAGAAAGAATAAAGACTCAAGAAAGAACAAGAGTTGGCAGAGAATACCAAACGTATCGAGTAAGCGCAAATAGAGTAGGGAATTAGAGAAGCAAGGCTGAGAGAAATACGAGAAAAGCAACAGCAGGAAGCATTGAAGAAGGACGGAAGTGAATCAGATTCGCAAGAAGAGAAGAGGTATGCTGGACCAGAACCTTCATCATTGATTGAGCAGAAGGAAGAGAATGTCATCGACATCCAGTCATATCATTCATCTGAAGAGAACTATCAAAGAGGCAAAGATGAGCAAGATCTTAAATACAAAAGAGATGCTCAGGCTCTCAAAGACCAAAGGTCGGAGAGAAGTTAAGATAACCAGGAGCAATGGGAGCAGATCCAGACTGATGAGGATGACTCGAAGTCAAGACGCTCCTTGAACTCAGGGTAGCATCGCAGAGCAGAAAGATACCGAGGTGAAGAAGGCAATGGCACGACTGCTAGCTATCGTCCCCACAGAATCGTCGATTTAATTGGGCATTCAGGTGACAGTCAAGAATATCCTGCCAATTCCTTCCTCTCATCAAGGAGTCATCAAGAAGTTCATGTCAAAGAAGAAGCAAACGATAGACTAAAGGATGATAATTTCTGGGCAAATTATGAAAAGAATCTTGGAATTGGTCAAGAGAAGCATGAAGAACAACCAGGAGTGGATCAGACGATGCAATCGAAATTCAAGATGTCAAACGAGAACTTCGCCGAAATGCAATACACTGAGGCATCTCTGGAGCAGGCCATGCACAATTAGGATGACGAACAACCAAGTCGGCGCGAACAGGCCACCTCAGCTCCAAGAGCGGCTGATGCTATATAAGAAGACACCAAAGACCAGAAGATGGCCACATCAGACCACGATTCCCATAGAGGCATGCAGTAAGAATACTCCGAACCAATCAAAAATAAGATCGAATCAGAAATCCATTCACTTCCTCACCATCAAAAAGATGATTCAACTACAGAGAGCAAATAGGAGAATGCAAGCTCGAGCAGGAACCCTTCTGAAGGAGCCAGTGCCAGCCAAGATGAAGATTCAGATGCAGATTTACCTCTATTCTAGCAGAAGAAGTATCTGGAGAAGCAGAAAGAGCTTGAAAAAGAGCAGAAGAGGAAGATAAAAGAGCAAAGAGACAAAGTCAAGAATTAGACCAATGCCATTTCTTCCTCAAAACTTGCTGAGACGAAAGGAAGAGGATCAGGTAAGGTGGAGCCAATTGCAGCCCCTAAGACGGCCGAAGAGAAAGTTGAAAGAGTGAGACGAGTTTATGAAAGTACCAATGACGACAGATATGATCAAAGACAGGCTGAAAGGATGACATCGAAAGAGAAAGCTGCTCGCTTGGCCTTGATTAATAGCCGAAATCCCAACGCAGACTTCAACAACCCAAATAACCCCAACTACAAGGGCCGCTAAACCAAGATCTTAGACAGCTATCAATCGAAGCCAAAGGGCAAGCCACTGAGAGAGCGTGAAAAAGAAGAGAGAGAAAGCCCTGACCGTTTCGATAATAGAAGAGAGCATTACATCGAGGACACAGCACCAAGACACGATAAGGAGATATATAAGAGATCGAAGTATGACCAACATCACTATGCTTCTTACTATGGTGAAGAATCTGATGAAGATTTGAGCGCCAGAGATTATCATGCCTATGATGAGGAGCACTACTACAAAAAGTCAATATATCGGCGCTCTGACTTCTATGAGGAGGAAGGCACCAGGTACAGGGATCGCTACGATGAAAGGGACAGGTATGGTCAAGTACCCAACAACCGGTTTGGTGCAGCAGCAAGTTCAGCCTACTATCAGCAATACAGAGGGCGTGGCAGAGGTCGAGGCAGAGGAGCAAGCCTCTATCAGCCACAGTACGAGGACGAATACTAAAGCGTTCATTCATCTCAGAAAAGAACAGCAGTTTACAAAGAAGACTGGATTGACAATAAGAAGCAAACGAAATATACAGGCTATGCAGACGATGATTATTACTATGATGAACAAGAGGAGAGGTCGAAGTACGACAAGAAGTGGATGAATGTGCGACAGCAAGGAGACGATCCTCGAGAGTTTGAGCGAGAACCAAACTTTAGATATAAATAATCAGTCTCGAGCAGAAAGGAAGCGCCAAATGAAAAGTATAGAGATGATGCCAGAGACTCAAGAGAAGAGGAATACTATCTATCAAAATATGATCATGATCAAGTCATGCTCATGAGGAGATATAGAGGAAGGACTGGAGCTTATCCAGAAGGCAGCAGAGGAAGAGGAGAACGAGGAGGCTACATCCCACGTGGAAGAGGCGCTGTTTATCCAGGTTCCTCCTCGCAATATCAATATGGCTATGGCAGAGGCAGAGCTGCCTATGGCTCACAGGCTGAGGCCTATCAATTCAAGCCGAAGGAGAAGGATCCATAACAATATCACCAACAGGCAAGGTCCGACTCCAAAGATGCTGACATGGAAGAAGAAAAAGTTGGCCATAGAGGACGAATCTCAAGCCGAGAGCATAACTACCATAACCATAAGAACGCGAAAGTGAAGTATATTCAAAAGTCTGCGCAGTCAGGGATAAGCAGCGGATCTGCCGACTCTCAAAAGTCAGAGCAGATGAACAAGCAGGAGCAGCAATTGGAGTCAGATAACGAAGAAAACTACTCAAGCGCAAAAGGAAGCAAACTCAGCGATGACAGCCAGGAAGAAGCAGCAAAAGGAGAGCAGAGTGGATCTCAAAGATAGGCTCTGGAGCAAGCTGCAGATCAACACGACCAGAACATTCAAGATAACGAATCTGAAGAAGAACACTCGAATTAAGAAATGGACTCAGACCTAGACGACTAGCAAGAGAAACAAGAATCGGAAAGAGATCAGCAATTCAGCAAGAAGAGCGACTTCGATGATGAACAAGCAAATAACAAATCAATTTACCAGACTTTTATGGATGTGAGCAGCATCTTCTCCAAGCCCATTCTTGCCTTTGGCAAATAG
>Ga0138260_10587019_pt1 | contig 12873 bp, 19 predicted proteins | sample RNAB_220151111_FD_105235 | JGI IMG/M metagenome (GOLD analysis project Ga0138260, IMG submission 105235) | Metatranscriptomics of polar marine prokaryotic and eukaryotic communities from Palmer Station, Antarctica after 24hr light incubation -... | ecosystem: Environmental > Aquatic > Marine >... | reverse complement strand
TCTATAAGAAGAGTTAAATGAAATACAAATCATTATCCAACAACAACTAAGAGGCGCAGTTCATAGTAAATACTGTGAAGCGCTCTAGAAAGGCTGGGTCTATGTCCGTACTGCCTGGCATCAGGGCAATGGTGCTTGTGCTATGCCTTCTGGAGATGACGCTGGTAGGAGTCAGTGGCCAGAATGGTATTGCAACTGGGGGGACGCAAGGTTAAGCATATATTGATCCAGCTACGGGGCAAACAGTTGTGGCTCCTTCGTCGACTATTACGATTCCTCCTCGGCCTGCTCCAGTAAACTTCACGATCGCAAATGATAATTGCGGTGAGTGGGCTCGTGCACCTGATCAGGCCAACGGCTTGGTCTATGATGCCAAGCTTACGTACAGATACGACAGCCAGCAAGGAAATGTGGCCGTCTGGGAGCAGAGCTCGACTTTGAAACTTCCGGTCGTTTGTCTGCACTGCAAGGTGCAGTACGATGCCGGGTAGGCAGCAGTTGCTTCTAATACTGTTGCTGCTCCTACCGTCTATACATATGCTCAGTACCTGTCTGCCGCTGCCACGGGCACTGCAGTTGCTCGGAACTATCTGGCCTATATGGGGCAAGACGGTTTTGGAGGAAGTGTTCTTTGCATGACTGAGACAGGTCCAGATACAGGAATCTATGAACCTGCCGAGTACTTCCGCCAGCAGATCGCCCAGAAGAACACTGCGAATACGCTTACACAATATCTTCTCACATCTTCGGGCGCAGCTACCAGAAGCCAGCAGACGTGGTCTCAGAGCGTGCTGGCTCCGCCTTTGAACTTCACGTAATAAGATAATGTGGAGTTGCCGTTCAACAGCACATTCATGGCTTCTCAATATAGCAACGCTTATGACTTCAAGCGGCTCGAGGCTGCTGCTGCAGTACGCTTTACCTACTCCACCGTCACGACCTCTGATTATCCGAAGTTTTCGATGGGCTTCCTGCCAGTCACCCTCAAGTACGACGGAGACCAAACAGATGATGGCTAATAAGCTTAACTTTTAATGGCCGAGCACTGTGAGCTTCTTAATAGAGCTGACTTCGTCACGACTTGGACACCCTTGGTCACAGCCAAAGCCCTGGCCGGAATGTTAACTATCATTGATAAGGGCTGGGGCTGCACCTCATGCCGTGCGTTTGAGTACCCTACCGCTGCAGAGGTGGCAGAGGGCACGGCAGCTGCCATCGTAAACCCTCCTTTTGCCTACTTGGACATTGTCGGATATGACAGCACTCCAACCGCCTTGACATTTAGACAGGAGGGTATCTATATTGCAAGAAGATGTGGAGCAGCAAACACTTTGGCAATAAGCTCAGGAAAAGTTGCTGGAACACGATTGTTCAACCAGTTTGTAACTAATGCGACCGATGACGTTCCAGTAAGCTGCGATGTCAAAATTCCGAACTGCGCTCTATGCTCCTCCAATAGCACAGCAACAGGAAAGACAGAGCTTCGTTGGGGTGCTGATGGCTAAAACGCTGCGTGCCCGTCGGCAGCTGGTGACGCAGTTGGTTATGTCACGAAGGAATGCGGTGGCGCCACCGCCACCACAGACTGCCGTGGAGGGTTGACAGAGATTGAATGCACCTATTTCGTAGGAGACCCATATGCGACAGAAACGGTGATCAAGGCAGCCAAATGGGGAGACATGCTTACTTGTCCAAGTGGATCAGCCATCACGGGTGCCTGCACCTCCGGTGGCACTCCAACCTGTGACAGAGGTGCAGCTTCTGCCACAATCACCTGCACTTCGGGCATCAAAACCACCGAAGACTGCTACTGGCGCACCCAGTAGAACTTCACAGACGACAGCGCTAGTTGTGACGCTGGATATGTGGCTATAGCTAGAGGAGCTTCTGGAAATCAGCGTGATGTTCAGCTGAAGAATTCATGGTATTCCACTGTTATAAACTGCTGCAAAACAACCAATGCATTGTACGTTGACAGTTCAGATGCTGTTTCTGATTCGAAATGTAGTCTATGCGTCGATGGCTATACATTGCTGAATGTTACACAGCCAAACAACACAGTGCAGGAGATTTGTGTCCCACAGTTCTGTCCATAAGGTCAGAGAATGGTCACGAACTTCAATGGAATATCATATTGCCTCCCTTGCACAATTAGTAACTGCGCAACTTGCCAGAACGTCACAGCTCAAGTGCAAAACGGCACAACAACAGCAACGACATCAACATCCACCACAGCTATTGAGGTGCCTACATATGAAGATAGCGTTTTCGAGGTCTGTGGCGCCTGCTTTCCGCCTTACGTGCTGAATGCTTTCAAAACCTAATGTATAGGCTTTGCACAGTGGGCCAGCCAAGAGCGGGCTACAGCGAATGCAGCATGCGCCAGTACTAGCGGTTGCGTTAATAATACTGCGACAGCAGTCCCGATGACCAAAGTGGTGTCATATGTTATCGATCCAAGACCAACAACTCAAGAGAATCCTGCGGCTTACGACGTTGCTTACTTGAACGCGATGTAGACAGCAGAAGATACTGGTACTGTGTACTACATCCAGCAGGCTCTGAGTCTGATCAATAGGCTTGCTGCCAACGAATCAGCTGCTGAGGTGAATGCCACCATATGGCTCACAAAAGGAGATCATTTCTTCTTCAATTGTGACGAGCAGGTACCGACGACTAATGTTACTACCACTGCAGATGGTACTACCACAACGACGCTTAAAGACATCTATCAATATTGGTAAAACTCGACCGCTTCACCTCGACCACCACTTCAAAACAACTATCTCTGCAGTCAAAAGAGCATGAAGTTCTTCTATCCCAAGACGGATAATGTCAACCTCGTCATAAAGACCATTGTGTGCAATGACCTGGCATCGCAGCAAGCAATTGCTGAATACTCCGACTTCATAGCCAAATGCGCAACTGTAGAGACAACGAGAGATCCTTGGAATCCATCTATTGAACAAACGCTCGATTAGAGGCCAGTTGTCTATGTTAATGGCCCTAACTTTTACTTCAATATCACCAAGTCCCTTGTTGTTGAAAATGTCATTTTTGACGGCATCAACTAATTTGCCTTTCTGAATCTCACTTAATCCATTGCTTCTGATGGTAGTTTGACACCTCCTGATGGCACATTTGTCGCAGAGGCACCTTTCAGTGTGCCCTACATGCCAAAGAAGTTATGCGCATTAGTATCAACTACTGCTGTTGCAGCAGGGAGCACTCCTCTTCTGTCGCTCATGGAGGCAAGAAATCCCAACAATTACAACACCGCCACATCTACGTCGACTGCACAAGCAGGGCCTGCACTTGGTTATGGTCAAGTCCCGCTTAATGCAACTCTGTCTGCTACTGACCCTGCAGATTCACCTTTCCTGCAGGACACATATCCTAATACAACAGCAACAGGAGGAACAACAACCAAGGCTTATGAACAACTTTGTGCATACAGGGGAAGCTAGCACAACCTCTTCACAAGCGGTACCGTAGACGAGTTCAACAACCTCAAGAAAGGTATTCATCCCAAGTTCTATCCAGAGTCTGCAGGCTTTGATGCAGAAGCATTCAAGGCCAAGATTCTAGCAAGTCAAGGCCAAGATCTTATCGACTACTCTGCGGTGTCCTTCAACACGTTTACCACTGATGCAACGTCAGAAAATTATGGTGCGTCCGATGTTGCTGATCCTAGTTACGGGATGGCTACCAATGCCAAGAGAAGAAGCGCGCTCTTCAACTTGTATGCTTTCACAGCTGAGGATACTTACCAGAAGGTGATATCCTCCTCTGGTACTGCTTCCATGGCAGCGGGTTCCAGTAGCCAGTCTAATTATACCATCCCTACTCTCGCTCTTGATAATGTTGATGTCAGGAACTTTTTGTATGATCAGCAGGCCCTGATCTACGTCGAAAAAGATAACTATGTAGTGAAGCCTGACGCTTATAACGCAAGTGCTCAGCACATCAGGCACTATGGTGACTATACTGCAGCTGTCAACGTCACCATTATAGGCAGCCAGTTCACGGATTGCCGATTCATGAGAGGTCTGCTCTATGTACCACCGTTCCACACTTTCCCCAACAAGGGCCCAGACGGCACAATCTTCAGGTCGCAGGACAACCAAGTGGCTGGATATTGGCCTCTGATCTAGCAGCAGAAGCTGCAAGCAGCTCCGCAGCAGCAAGTATATATTGAGAGCTCAAAGTTCATGAACCTCAATTATGGATACGTAGTGCATTCTCTTGCTTCCCTGAACAAAACGAGAAATGAATATGCCGCTTCAAGAGGCTTAATCCTGTCGATAACTGACTTCAGTGGCAACGTCGAAGTCCACAAGTCCAACTTTGGCTCGAATCTTGTGTTCATTCCTTCAGCAATCTATGCCAACGCCCAGAAATTCAACTCATCTGTCTTGAATCCGGTGCTGTCAGACTTCGAATACAAATTCAACAGCACCATTTCATCTCTGTATCAAGATGGCTCATACCTGCAGATGACCTAGTACAACAACACACTCCTTGGCGGTGATGACATCTACTTTATGAATTACATTGATCCTATCAGCCAATACAAGACTCTGCGAGATGAATATGAAACCATCAGTCCCATTTACTTGGAAGACATAAAAGGCCAGCATATCATTTTCAAAGATAATAGCTTTGAGAGCAACATAGGGATACATGGAGGAGCCATACATATCAATTTGGCGAATAAGGAAGAAGGATTGGCACAGATCAATGATTTTACGCCGTTTTTGTGGTTCAACAATAATACTTTTGCGAAGAACATGGCATATTTTGAAGGAAATGCTCTATATATAAAAGGTGCATAGAGGACAAACATTCTGTCTAACTGGATATCAAAGACAGGGTATATCAACATGGAGATGGTCGGCTGCCAGTTCGAGCTCAACTATGGTCTCAATGTTGGTCTTGGAGCTGCTATATCCATCAACGGAATGCAAGACAAGGTCTTCCAGGATCAGCTTGTCGAACAGGCTGCTGCACTTGATCCAATTCGAAGCAAGAGCCTCAACAGAGTGGACTACTCTTGGATGCCGATCTAGAAGTATGGCTTGCTCAACAGAGAAGGCAAGTAGGATACAGTTCTTGCCAATGCCAAGCTCATCAACATAACAAAGAGCACATTTACCTAGAACTTTGCTGGCCAGCGTGCATCAGCAATCAACATCATTGATGTGTATGGATCTGATGTGCAGCTGTCCAACTCCACTTTCACAAATAACACTGGAGCCTTCAGCATCTTTGAAATGCAGAATCGGCTTCCATTCTTAGCTGTGTTGACCATGGGTAGGTATAAATTGAATTACATTGCCTTCAGCCAGGACATGGATAACTGCTGGGATGAGTTTGCAAGTATAGGAGTGGATGATTGTATATATCAAGCGTATAATACTTCTGCAGCTAATTCAAATGCACCAAAGAATCCTTTAGAGGGTGCTGTGCTTCACATTTAGCACCCAAGAATGAAAGGTGCTGTGTTCTTCGAATCAAACAGGAACGCTTCCATCCATTCTTCTCGATTCACGTTAAACGAACCAGGGCCCATATTGAATACAGTGCAATTAGTCGGCCTGGGAGCTCGGAGTTCTGCAGCTTCCTCTGGTATTCCAGACTTCGGAAATGTGCAAAGAGCCTCCTCCATCTTCTTGAGTGACTACGCCAACCAAACATTGATAAGCGGTTGCACCTTCACCAACAACGCACTTGATTTCATGCGTTACCACATCACTGCAGCCAATCCTGGTCTAATCGAATACTTTGGAGGAGCTTACTTCGACAAAGCAACATCACCAACCATCAACGTCTATATGTATCCCACCCGAAATTCCACCTCATTGGTGACGGTGAACAACTGCACCTTCGGGCACCAGCGCAACCATGAAGTCCTTGGCTTCGCCGCCTCGAATCTCTCATTAACAGAATCATCGCAAGCAACATATACTAACGTGTAATACTACGGGTCGCTGATCAACGTGATCTCGAACAACCTCCAGTCACACCTCAAGGTAAATGGCTCAATCTTCTATGACCAAATCATGATCGGTGCTGTCTCGTCGCTGATTAACAACTATGCCTCAGGCTCAGTCAACGCCTCAGACAACATCTTCTTTGAGATTGGGTATTTGGCTGGCTCGAATACTCCAGCAGCGATGCCGTATTACAAAAACATGGATCCAAAAGCCGTTCCGCAGGTTAAGAGGAACTTCATATTCCAAGACCCTAGTGAGGTGCCGACTTACCAGCGTGTGGGCATCTTCGACATCAGCTCGAAGGACTTGCTGCCAGGTGCGTTGAACACCTTCTAGGGAAACCAGTTCTCGAAGGTATATGCACGCGACGCTGGCATCTACAGCTTCCACAGTCATACCTTGAGCGACACCAGACACAGTCTCATTGGCAACACATACCAGCATGTCTTCGCAAATGGCGCAGCCATCCTGTCCTGTGACCAACAGCAGCCCACCAAGCGCTCTAAGACACAGACGCTGACCGCCTATCTTGAGGCACACCCCAACGAAATTGGCTTGATCAAGATAAAGGGCGACGTGATCACGTAAAGCAATGCACATCATAGCGGAAGAGTTGGTAGTGCCTTGATCGTTGCAAAGAGTGTCAGTTAGCAGCTGTCGTTGTTCGTCACGGATTCGTACATGTATGGGAACTACTACAACCACATAAACGCCGAATCGGTGCAGTTGCTGATGCGGAACACAACCGTGTCACTTGCTGCTGGCACGCAGTTTACGAAGGACTATCCAGACCTGGAGAAGACCCTTGCGAGCCAAGCCACGGCAACAGCTGCGCGGCTGGGGCCTGCTCAAGCGGCTCTGTTTTCGGCTCCAGCCACAGAGAACAGGGCTGAGCATTTCATGACCTAATACCAAAACAATAAAAGCCCTGTCAATAACTAACTAGTACTTAACAGCGGCATGCTCTTGGCACCAACTGAAGCTCAGCTTGCTACACAGCCCTAACCAAGCATAGAAATTGCTGGCCCAATGCTATTCAACCTCATTGCTGCATCAGTCAACTGGCCAAACACAGCCTTCGAAATGAATAAAGACAAAGAATATATCAACACGTTCATAAACGAAACATCGTTTGGCACGGAGAAGGGCCTCCTGAAGATCTTCGAAGGATTCTTGATTGGTCCAGCAGCAGCAAATGCCTCTTGCGTGGGCTGTTGGCCTGGGCCAGGAAATCGAGCTGCAGGAGCCACCTAACTGATCAACTGCACTTTCAGGGATATCTATGCTACGGCGAAGTATGCGATGGTCTTTGATCTGTATTTGTTTACGAGTGTATATGCACGAGAGTCTTAGTTTTATAATATTCAGACGCTGACCTTCTGGAAGAACCAGTATAGTGTATTGTACTTGGACAACTCTACTGTGTCCTACTAAGGAGTCAACCTACTCGATGTACTGCCAGCCGCTCGAAAGGCTACCCTGACAGATTTCCTCTCACAACACACAACGGTTGATGGTAAAAAAGAGAAAAAGGATATATCTGCTCTCATGACCCCTTATGCTCTCGAGTAAGCGAAAACCACGACTCCGTTGGCTGCTGGTAGCGCCGCACTTGGTGCAATAGCCAATGGCTTCTTGTCTGGCAGTCAAGGCTGGACGGTGACGCGGAATTGCACATTCAAGAATTCGCTCTCTGTACAAGGCCTACTTTAGGGCCAGGGTGGCAGTGGTAGTGGTGAGAATATGTGGTTTGACAAGATCAAAGTCCAAAGACTCGCAGCTTTGGACCAGGCTGCCTTCTTGTTTGTCATCCAGAATGCCCAGGGCACAATCAGATTATACGACTCGGTTGTTGAAGATTGCCTTTCCACCTCGAGCCTCATCAGTTTGACATTCGGCAACATGACGATCGAAAACACCAGCTTTTTAGGAAACTATGCACAATTGGGAGCAAATGGCATTTCGATGCTCTACTCCTCTGCAAAGATAACCAACAGCACCATTGACAACCAGAGGAATAATGTCAAGGTGACTGCCGCCGCGATGCGAATGGTAGACACTGGTTTCATCTCCATGAATTACCAAAGTCAGATACAATTAAACAACAGCACGGTCAGAGGCTTGGTTGGTCAGAGCAGCTCATTCATTTCAGCCAACGGCCGATCAAGCATCTCCATAGCCAATAGCACATTCTAGAATAATACCTCTACTTCTGGGTCCTGCATTTATGCTTTTGCACCACCAAGCTTTACTTTGTCTGGCTCGATGATGAATAACTCCAACGGCGTCGTAATCGAAGCTTCTCCAACTCAATCAACTAATACTGATGATGCTGCCTTTGCAACAATTCCATTTACGATCTCAGATAGCCAGATCTTCCCTATCAAAGCAATTCCTGGCGTCACAATCTTGAACAGCAAGGGCACGGTCACCAACACTACATTTGTGAGCAACACAACTCTCGGCAATAATGACCAGACGAATTCAGGGCTGCTGATCTCAGGTCTGACATCTGACGTGACCATCAAGAACTGCTCGTTCCACAACTTGACCTCACAAATTGGCGCTGGTGTTCAAGTAACATCAGCCTCGAAGATATCCATCGAGAACAGCATCTTCTTCAACAACACTGCTCCAATAGGAGCAGGTGTAGCTCTGACCTCAGTCAACGAGGCTAACTTAACCACGAATAATTTCACCGCCAACAAAGCTGTCAAAATAGATGGTTAGCCAATAGACATGGTTGCAGATTAGAATTCACTTAGAGCTGGAGGACTTTGGCTTGATTGTGAACGAACTCCGCCAGGTCAAACTACATCTACTAATAAAACCACCAGATTGTGCACCTGTAATTTGTTAAAGAAGAACACTTTCGTGAATAACTATGCAGCTATCCAAGGTGGAGCCATATCTTTCAGAAGCGCCAGATACACGGTCATCGATGATGATGATAGTGGTGATAAAGGCGTGACGATGACGAATAATACTGCAGGCGTCATCAAGAGTGGAGTCTCCTCATATGCCAAGACCGTATCGTTCAACTTGACCAATAACGCCGCTGTCGGTGGCTCAAGGTTGGTCAAATATAATGCTTCTGACAGCATACTCAATGCTGCAGCCAAACAGTACATGGCAGAAATCAACGCGAAGTTGGGCACTAAAGAAAAGCCATTATCCGAGTACCTGTAGATTCCATCAGGACAAAAGATGAATATATCCATAGCGCTGAATATGATGGTATAAGAAGAAGGCAGCGATAAAATAACAAATACAACAATACTCATGGCGAACGAGAATACAGCTCGAGCATACATTAGATTGATTACGAAAGAGGAGCTTGCTAAGTTGACTCCTGCCAAGGTCACAGCGACACGGAGGCTGCAGGATAATAAAACATAATCAAATGCCACCGTCGCCAATACTATTGCTGTCAAACCAACGAACACTACTAGAAAGAAGCCATTTGAAGCTTCAATCCGGCACGGCAGAGTGACTTGCGTGAACGGTACTTTCTCCTTTACTGACCTGGTCATCACCGTAGCACCTGGAGACATCCAGTTGATTGAATTTGCGTTTGATAAACTTGAACCCAATGGCATTCAGAGAGATTTCATCTCCAAGCCATATGTCCAGGCCGTTTACTCCAGAGAATGTATAGCTGGCGAACGATAGACTCCTAGGGGAACATGTGATAGATGTGCTTATGGCTTCTACTCAATGGAAGCGCCCAAAGGTGAATCATCTTGTGCGCGTTGTGAAAATAATGCTGTATGTTTGGGTGGCAATGTCATGTACCCGATGTAAGGCTACTACAAGAAAGTTCCGAATGGAAGTGCGGTGTTCAGGTGCTACAACCAAAATGCATGCTTAGAAGGCAGCGCGGAAGCGCTTACAGGGACTTGTGCCGCAGGTTATAAGGGATTTATGTGTGGATCTTGTGTTAATATGTTTTACAAGAATGCTCAGTCGCAATGCAGCGAATGTCCTTCGTACAACACCGTCATGATCCAAGCTGCTTTGAGGCTATTTTGGCTGACTGTTTTGATTTATGGCATCTCCAAATTGAATTTGCGAGTCACATAAACCGGAAATCACCAGTATGACTCATTCTTGAGCAACTTGAAGGAGATCATCAACCACTGCGTCGTACTGGCTGCAATCAGTACCATCAAATTCGATTGGTCAGCCACGCTTCAGCGCATTCTTGACGTCCAAGGCTATATCATGCTCCTTCTCTCGAGACTGGTTGCATTCCAATGCTTAGTCGCCGGGTCAGAGGGCATGCATGACCTTGACTTCACTCCATTCTTTAAGAATTTGCTGGTAACAGTGGTGAGCCCGATCATATTGATTGCCTGGTTTGTCCTGGTGATGTTTATTGTATCGCTAACGAAGGGCTCCTTCAATGCTATTCGAGACCAGTTGATATGTGCAATCATAGTTATTCTATGGATTTTGCACCCCGACATCTGCCACGCTGTCTTTGCTTCGTTCTCTTGTATTGCTGATGGAAATGGGCAATCTCGATTATTCCACGATCTCGAGGTGGTATGCTGGGAAGGACAGCACAAGAACTTCATTACGTTTGTCTCGATACCAGCCATCATCTTTTGGGTCATTGGTATTCCAGGATATTTCATGTATACTTTGAGAAAGAACCAGCATCTTCACAAGAAAATTGAGACCAAGAAAAACCTGACGAAATTGGAATTACATGAAATCGAAACGTACTAAAACAGATGGGGCTTCCTGACAAGCGGCATGCAAGGTGACTACTACTATTGGGAAGTCCTAGTGATGGTCAGAAAGATGCTCATCATATTCTGTATAGAATATTTGGCCTCAGTTGCTGGCGAAGTTCAGATCCTTGCAACAATGCTCGTCGTGGTTGTCAGCACCATGAGTGTTGTGTACTCGAAGCCATTTGACTGCGGCACTGAAAACAGTTTCAATATCTTCAGTTAAGCAGTTCATCTCATTTGGCTGTATGATGGGCTGTTTTATCTTACAGGCAACGGCAAGTCATGGATGAACCCAGAGTCTGGCATCAACTGGGTCTTCATCATTTTCATTTCTGTGCCAAGCTTTGGCTTCTTCTTGCTATGGCTGGCAAAAGTCAAAGATCAAATCTTGATAATTGTTTACAAGACAAACAGGACGCTCTGGAAGGTGCTGACTCTCGGCATGGTCAACCAAGAGGAGTTCAACAACAAGTATATTGACAAATTCCATAATCACCAACGAGCCAGCGAGCGCAAGGGTCCACGTCCTGGCGACTTCGATGAGATGCCAGACGCATCTCACCTGGACAAATCTAATGGCTAAATAAACTTTAATTAACTCAACAACAGGAAGAGCAGAGATGCCCTATACCTCCAAAACGATGGCCGCGAAGGTGAGCTCAACTACGAGCTCTCCAAGAACATCTCGAACATCAGCCTCCACGAGGGAGATAATGGAACTAATATGGACACCGCCATCCAGCAGAAACTCAAAGAGATGATCAACCTCCAGCTCCAACAGCAGGTCAAAATGAATGACACCCAGAAGGACCTCTCCCAACTGAAGCAGTCCATCCGTAGCTCCAATCAATACCCAGGAAACTATGGCACTGGAGCCTACGGAGGAGGATATGAGGCAGAAGGAACGAATCACGTCGAGAACGAAATTCGAAGACTTTAGACGGTGCTCAACCAAGAGGAGGGCAAGTTGCCGCTGCCTGGTGGAGGAGATGGGCTATACGGCCGCGCTAAATTATTGAACAATCAACAAGCTGCAATGTCCAACTAGAACCAGGAATATGAAATGGCCAGGATGGGTATGCCACCAAAGCATCGATAACAATACGACTCAGTTCAAGCACCTGGGCGGCTGGATGCCGACGGTGGCTTCTTTGGAGCCGGCCAAGGGCAGCTTGGTATGGACCAGAAACTTGGATAAGTTAATAAAGACCACATGTTTAGTGCTTTGCAGGCATATCCTGGTGGAGCTGGGCTTCATCAGAGTTACGCGCCAGCTCAGCAGCCGTTGGAATATGGGGATCGACCAGGACTTGGAGTAAGCGGACAGGGAGGAGGTCTCTACGGTGCAGAGAGCAGCCTGGCCAAGGCGGTGAACGCCGGTCTCAAGAACAGAGTGAAGGCGATGAAGAAACAAGGTCGAGTCCAAGCACCACAGAGACTTCAGGTCGAGGACGTGGCAGGCCAGCCACGTGTAGACGGGCTTGACGTCGACCCAAAGGCATACCAAGGACCTCAGGCGCAGAAAGGCGAGCTGCCAGCCCACGGGGAACCAAAAGCCCACGTCGACTAGTTCGACGGACCCGCAAGACAGCAGCAATACCTCGAAAACCCATTTGCCCAAGCCCATGCCGGCCTCGACGCTGACCCACCTGTAGACTCTGATGTGCTCCTCGGCGATGATTTCAATCCTATGAACCCAATTAATCAGCTTGCTGCTGATCAAAAGAAGAATAAGCAAGCCAAGCTCCAGCCACCAGCTGATGACTTCCAAGACATTGAAGCAAGCCCTGTAACTCATCAAACTAATTAGAAACTATTGGATAATCAACCCACCCCTGGCGGCTACGATGACGTCTAGAGCGACACCAGCTCCATCAAGAAGAAGCGCATCGCCAGCAGTGCTATTCTCGACAAGATAAAATCGAAACAGCAATCAAAGAAGGGTCAGACCACAACCCAAAGATTCCAGAATGCTGCACGTGCCGGTGTAAGAGGTTCTAGCAAGATCGGAGAACGGTGATCAATACTTGAGATTTTAGCAGCGTAACAGCCAGAATGACAGTTGAATAACAATGAAATATTAGTCGTGAATAACGATGGAATATAAGTTATAATATATACTTGAAATCAGTTAC